>Ga0228666_1001185_pt1 | contig 11831 bp, 11 predicted proteins | sample 80DmetaG_FD_182702 | JGI IMG/M metagenome (GOLD analysis project Ga0228666, IMG submission 182702) | Seawater microbial communities from Monterey Bay, California, United States - 80D | ecosystem: Environmental > Aquatic > Marine > Coastal | place: USA: California | collected 2016-10-11 | reverse complement strand
CGGTCCGCTATTCCCCGCAGGAACTGTCAGTTTACAGAAATGTTGTGGGAATTCTTCCTACTATTGCTCTATTGGCCTACAACCGTGAGCTCAGCTTTAATCTCAGAGCATATAAAATAAAACAGTGGAAATTAGCTATTGGGAGGGGCCTTTTTGTAGCTCTAGCACAACTCCTTTTTTACACAGCATTAGCTAATATGGAATTAGCAACAGTATCTGCGTTGGGCCAAACAAATGCAGTATTTATCGTATTAATCGCGATAATTTTTTACCACGAAAAAGTTGGTGTTTGGAGGTGGGGAGCAATTGCAGTCGGTTTCACTGGTGCTCTTTTGATTGTTCGACCCGGCTCTGACGTATTTACTTGGACTGCTGTAATGCCGATTGGAGCAGCGTTTTGTTATGCGGCCTCTATGGTCACGTTAAGAAGTTTCGATAAATCAATTTCAAGTGCCATTTTGTACTTGTACTCAGCTTCAGCTGCGGCTGTTGGAGCCATTTTATTAGCCGCTACATCTGTTGATTTCAGTCCGATTCAATCATTTAAAGACGGACTGTTAATTTGCAGTATGGCAATATCTGGTGGCTTTGGCGTTATCTTCTTAATGTACGCTTTTCGTAATGCACCAGCAGCAGTTCTTGCTCCATTTAGTTATTTCGGCATCATAACTGCTTTTTGCTTTGGCTGGTTCATTTTTGGAGAATTTCCAATCGACACCCTATTCCCTGGAGTTTTCTTAATAATATTTTCTGGCCTGACTATCCTCTGGAGAGAACAGCGCCATAAAAATGAATAGCTGCAAATCGCTATCCATAGGAAATGTTTGAGTATAATAAAAAAATTAAAGTTGTTGTTTGAGCAGCCTTACATTGGCACCTGCCGAGATCGTCAAGTCAAAATAAACACAAAACCTCATAGAACATGTATTGTATGAGATTACAGCTGATCCTATTGAAATCATTGGGGATATTTATTGGCAGATTTCGGTCGCCCAACCTAAACCTCAGACTTTATACTCAGAGCTAACAAAACATTATGTTTAAGGAGCTTTGAGATGCGACAAGCACAAACACTAAACGAAGCACAGTTTCGCAGAGTAGTACACTACTGCCGCAGTCGCCGTCATCCAGTTCGTGACACCACAATATTCATGGTTAGCTTTTATGCAGGGCTGAGAGCCAAAGAGATTGCGTCACTTAAACTGGGCGATGTGTTTGATGAGACAGGCGCTGTGCGAGAGCAATTTATTCTGGAGGTGGATCAAAGCAAAGGCAGGCAGCGCAGAACTGTGTATCTCAATCAGCGCTTAAGGAAAGCGCTTGTCACCTATTCCAAAAGTAAATGTTTGCAAGAGTTAGATCGTCCCCTGTTTGAAAGTCAAAAGGGCGGTCACTTTTCGGCAAACACAATGTGTCAGCTGTTCTTGGACATCTATAAAGCCTGCGGTCTTAAAGATGCCTCCAGTCATAGTGGGCGGCGCACTTATATCACCCGACTGGCAAACAAAGGTGTGGGAGTGCGGTTGCTCGCTGAACTTGCGGGGCATTCGCATATCAGCACAACGCAGAGATATATTGATGTGAATAGTGATCAGCTTAGTCAGGCAGTGGAGTTGCTGTGACAGGCAGGAGCTAACTAGAGCGGACATTCATTCAAAGCGCAGCGAATGACGGCAGTGAGCCCATAGCGGAAGTGCAAGATTCGTGCTGCGTGCGCACGCGGAATGCGTCTTGCTGCACAACTGTGGGTACTTCATTTGCGATGCGACGAAGATAGCTGCCATTCACAACTGCCGAAAAATGACTCAAAACGCGAAATCTCTGGCGGTCCGTTGCAGTCTTGCAAGGCGATACGGCTCCTCGACTGGTCAGGCATCTTACCGGAGGGAAAGCCGCCTCAAGGTTATTTAAGCAGGCTGTAGTGAAGTTTGCTCAATATCCAGTTTTCGAATGCAAAAAGAGGGCGTAGGTTGAAAATTATTTAGCCAAATTTCGAAAAAGAATTCTTGTTGGTGCTGAGAGCACTCTAGTGAAAGGCCATAATTGCGAAGAATGTATTTTGTGAGGTGTTATCAAAATTATCTGACATTAGCGAGACCACAGCGTCTGAATAATGCAGCGCGAAGACTGCGACAAAACAGATTCCACAAAACCAAATAGTAGTCATTTTTCTTAAATTCATGTTTTTTCTCGCTGCCGGAGTGACCCACCTTGAATCTGTGTATCGGCTCGTTTTGCTCTGGTCCCACGATCATAGCAACTGACCCAAAGCTCTAGTAAGCATTTGCGAACATTTGATAAGTTGCGTCTGGGAGATGTACTCATCAGGTTTATGCCCCTGATCAGCCATTGAGCCTGGCCCGCAAACGACCGTTGGAATCCCAAGGTCCGAAAGAAAACCGGCTTCTGTGCCGAAGGCAACCTTACAGGTCTGCCCGCCAGACCATTTTTGCGCTAATGCCACCGCTGCGTTCGTGAGCGGCATTGCCAAACCCGGATAGGCGGCCAAGGATTGCAATTCTATGTTTGCGACCTGCGCATAATACGCTGTCACAGCATTGGCTGCTTCGGTGATCCTGTGCGCCAAACAGTCCGGATCGTCCTCGGCGAGGTGTCGGAATTCGAACAGCATCTCGGCGCTGTCCGGCACGATATTCAGCGCAGAGCCGCTGCTTATCCGGCCCACATGGATCGTGCTGTAGGGAATATCGTAACCGCCATCCCGGCTGCCATTCTGTTCCAGCCCGTCCTGCAACGTGCGCAGTGCCGCGACATAATCCACCGCAATGTGCAGGGCACTGACAAACCGTGGTGCCAACGCAGAGTGGCCAGCCTGACCCGTGATCTGCGCCTTGTAGGCCCGCTTACCCTTGTGGCCTACGGCGACCTGCATTTCGGTCGGTTCCCCCACGATAGCCAGTTCGGGACGCCCCAACAGAGGTTTCAGACGTTCTTTCATGCGATCAATACCGACACAGCCGATCTCTTCGTCATAGGAAATCAACAGCTTTAAGGGTGCTTTCAGGGTCTTGCGGCTGGCCTCATCGGCAATCGCCAGCATTTCGGCCAAAAAGCCCTTCATATCTGTTGTGCCGCGACCAAAAAGCCGATCCCCATCGCGCGTCAGCTGAAAGGGTGGCCGGGTCCATTCCTGCCCTTCGACCGGCACAACGTCGGAATGTGCAGACAGCAGAACGCCGCCATCCATCTGAGGACCTATTTCTGCGTAAAGGCCGGCTTTTTCCTCTGTCAGATCAGGGATGCGATGCACCCGAAATTGGCGGGCGCGCAAAAAATCCTCAACAAAGGCAATCAGATCAAGGTTGGATCGGTTGCTGACAGTATCAAACGCGATCAGCCGTTCCAGAATCTCCAGTGACAGTGTCATTTCAACGGTTCTCCACCGATGGGTTCGAACGCACCGGTCGCCACCTGTTCTTGGGCAAAGTCCATGAACGCCCGCACGGTTCGCGATTTTTCCGCCCCCTGAGACGTCAGCAACCCCATCCGCAGGGGCGGCACGGGACCAGCAATGGGCACGTAAGCCAGTTGCATGCCATCGGGTGAGATATTGCTTTGCGGGCGCACATTGGCAATCGAATAGCCAAAGCCGTTGCCGACCAAAGACCGCATCACCGCCATGTCTCGCGTGCGCTCAGCAATATGAGGCGGTTGTTTTGCAGCTTCAAATAGGGAGCGGAAGTAATCTGCACTGATCGGTAAATCCAGCAGCACCATCGGCTGATCCGTAAGGTCGTCCAGAGTGATCTCTTGTCTGTTTGCGTCATCATGTGAGGCTGCGAGCAACGCATAAGGGCGCAACCGCACAAGCCCCGTAAACAGCAAGTCCGTCGGGATATCCATGTCATAGGTCAGTGCGATATCAATGTCGGAGCGACGCAATGCGCTGAAAATTTCAGCCTGATTCAGTTCTTTTTGTTCCGTACGCACATCGGGATAGGCCGCTTCATAGCCTGCCCGCAGGCGGGGCAAAACAAGTTGTGCAAAGGTGACAAGGCATCCGACAGCCAGGGGCCCGTGCGCCATCCCGGACACGTCCGAGGCAATGTCGGTTATGGTCCCGGCCTCTTTCAGCACAAGATTTGCCTGATCAATCACCCTGCGCCCGCCCTGCGTGATCGACAGTCCCTGCGCGTGTTGGCGCACAAAAAGCGCAATGCCTAACTCTTCCTCCAATTGCGAAATAGCGGAAGAGATAGAGGGTGAGGACACGTTCAGGATTTCCGACGCGCGGGCGATGCTGCCTGTTTCACCAACAGCAACAAGATACTCCAATTGCCTCAAGGTGAACCGGGGCACACATGTTTCCTCTCATTTGAAGGGATAGAAAACCAGATTGTTGGACCCAAGACCAGTCAGCACCCTAGGCGGTGGGCAACTTTGCGTCCTGCGCGGCAAGCCACGTCTGGAAATCGCGGACTGTGCCTTCGTAGTCGTCTCCGGCAAGGGGCCCCTCGACCGCATGGGCGGACGCCAATGCGACCTGCATCCGTTCCAGCTTTTCGCGGTCTTCGCGGTTCACTTCTTCCCAAAGCGCGATGCGTTGCTGCACCGTGTCCCAATCCAGATAGTCCTGATAAAAGGACATGGTCCATTTTACGCGGATCAGACTGGCATGGACCGGAAAGATCGACAAAGACACCAGCAAATTCGCGGCCTGACTGGCAACCTGCGTGGGAAACTTCGCAAAGAGAGTGGATCGCTTGCGCTCTTCCTCGCTCAGGCCGGGTGCACCGTCTCCGCGTGGTTCAATGGCATCAGGATAATTGGCGGCATAGGATGTGTACCCATGCCCGGTCACCAGTTTGCGTGACAGGCCGGTGGGTGTGTAGCCATGCAATGTGCGCGGATGCACGACACTCAGGTGATAGCCTTCCATGAAATTCTCAACGAGACATTTCCAATTCGTGTGCCAATCTTCCTCGGCCATGTGCACCATGCGGAAAGAGCCCGTCTCATAGGGGGCCAGCAAGGCATCCAGTTCGGGGTGTTCAAATGCAGGCTCATTGGGGTCGAGGGTCACGTAGATAAAGCCGTTCCAAAGCTGGACTTTGTGCTCGGGCAACTTGCAGCCTTTGGCATCAAAGCCTGCGTTCTGCATGCGTGGTGCGCGCAGCAGGGTGCCGTCATGGCCGTAGGTCCACGCGTGATAGCTGCAGACAAACCGCTTTGTGTTTCCGCGCCCTTCCGCCAGTGGCATGCCACGGTGACGGCAGACGTTGGCCATGACCCGTACGACGTCGTCCTCTCCGCGCACCACCAACAGCGGTTCGTTGAGCAATTGTGCGGTGAAAAAGTCACCCATTTCAGGGATTTCGTCTTCGCGGCCAAGACAGTGCCAACCACTGCGTAGAACGGTGCGCGCCTCATGGTCAAACTGCTCCTGCGAGGTGTAGAACGCCCCCGGCATACCCATTGGGCGATCCGCAGGCAGGGCTGCGACATCCTGAAGTTTATCTCTTAAGTAGCCCATGGCGGCGTCCCTTGTTTGTGTTCGATTATCTGTCGCCGGGCACGCCGTAGGACGGTGCCTCGGACGGATCGAGCGCGCGGCGCACGTAGTCATCCAGTTGTGGTTTGTAGACTTCCCAAGCCGTTGCAATCGCTTCGATCGGGCACTCTTGTGTCCAGTCACACCGCAGTTCGGCCACCGGCCAAGACACTTTGTCCACCAGCAACAGACCTGCTGAATGAACTGGCCCTGCTTCACCACCTGCGGCCAGACCTGCCCGCATCGCGGCGATCAACCGATCACCCATATGACCCTGCGCCGTCTCAAACCCGGTGACGATGGCCGCTGGCACGCCGTCGTTGTCCAGTAAGTTCCCGCCCGAGGCGACGTCAACGCCCTGCGCTTCATTCCAATTGCCCAAGACATTTGAGCCTGAATGGACGGACGTGCGCCCCATCGCATCAACCGCCAAAAGCTGGCGGTACTGAACATGCGCTGCGTCGGCCACGACGGCGCTTACCGCCTCCGGCGCAGACAGACCTTGTGCCATATGATCCAGCGTTTTTGGTCCCAATGTTGGGTCCGTAATGTTCTGGCTGGCCACGGCACCAATCTCTGCGCGCGCATAGGCACACCGGGCAGCAACAGCGGGTGAAGAGGAAGAGATGGCCATGCCGAACATGCCAGTCTCAACGCAGCGGGCGACAAGCGAAAATGTCATGGCCCTAATCCGAAATCACGGCGGTGGCGTCGATTTCCACCAGCCATTCGGGCCGGGCCAGCGCTTGCACCACCAATCCGGTTGAGACTGGGTGCACGCCTTGAATGTATTCGCCCATCGTTCGGTAAATCGCCTCGCGGTGGCGCACGTCGGTGATGTAGACAACGACCTTGACCAGATGCGCCATCTCGCCACCCGCCTCCTCGATCAATTGCTTGATGTTCTGCATGACCTTGTGGGTCTGCTCGACGGGGTCGTGGCTATCAAGATTGACGGCGTCATCAAGGTTCTGCGGGCATTGCCCCCGCATCCAGACTGTTTTGCCGCCATGCGTGACAACCGCCTGACACAGGTCATTGTCCAATGCCTGCTCTGGATAGGTATCGCGAGTGTTAAAGGGGCGAATGCGAGCATGTGCCATGTCAGTTTCCTTATCCCGCGTCGATTTTTGCCATCAGATATTGCGCGAAATCATAGTTTGGCCGCTCCAGATGGCTCAGGTGGCCGGGGGTTGCCGCATCAGAACACAGACCGCGATAGACCTTTTCGGTGCAGCCGCGATCCTCGACGTTCACCTCGTCCAGCAGGGTCTTGAGTTGCGCGAAATTCTCGTTCGTGTCTGGATCATCGGCAAAATCATTGGACATGCCACCACCAAACCTGATGTGCACCTGTCCGGGGCCCTTTGGGTGCAATGATATGTACCAGAAATAGCCCGGCGTGAGCGTGATCATCAAGCTTGGATAGAGCGCCAGCAGATAGGTTGTGCGCCGTTCATCCCTACATAGCCGGTCATTCTTTGTCGGATGCGCCATGGCGATACGCAGGGATTCATCCTTAAGGATCGTGTGGTAGTTAAAAGCCGGACGCCCCGGTGGGCAGATCATGTCCTCTAGTTTGGACAGCCCCCCGATTGTGCCTGCATGGCAGACAGGCAGGTGGTAGCTTTCCATGAAATTCTCGGCCAACACCTTCCAGTTGGTGTCCCAGACGTGTTCCTCGTAAAAAGATTCGGAATAATTGGTCATATCATAGCCCGAGATCATATCAGCGACTTCGGACAGTTGATCGGCAACCGGTGCCGCGTCGGTATCAAGGCAAACAAAAACCCAGCCGAGCCATTCCTCACATCGTACTTGTGGCAACTTGTATTGGTCTTTGCAAAACCCTTCATTCTGCGTCATCGCTGGTGCGCCGCGCAGGTTGCCGTCCAGATTGTAGGTCCATGCGTGATAGGGGCACACGATTGTCTTGGCGTTGCCGCGTCCGTGCAACAACGTCGACATGCGGTGCAGACAGACGTTGCTCATAGCGCGCAATGTGCCTTCGCGGTCGCGCAACACGACAATCGGCTGGCCCGCCAGTTCCGCAGACACATAGTCACCGGCGGCTGACAACGCATCGGCCCGTCCCACACAGTACCAGTCTTTGCTAAAGATATGCTCCAGCTCTGCCGCAACAAAATCGGGCGATGTATACACCTCGGTTGGCATGGCCCGTGCGCGCTCAAACGGAACGGCAGTGCTGTCGCGCAAGGCGGCAATCGGATCGACGTGATCTTTGGGCATAGAAATCTCTCCTTGAGCGGGTCAACGGGCGTCTTCGCGCTGAGTTTGCAACCACCTTGGCGCAATAGAAAGCGTCTCATTAACTTACCGTTGCTTAGCCAAATCCTTAGATGCGTTAGGCAAAGCAAAACCACTGCTTCGCAAATGACTGCTTGGGTTAGAAGCACCCACCGCGTTAACCGTTAGGCCGGAACAGAAAAGGCGATGCTATGAAACGGATCAACGCACTTGTTATTGGCGCGGGCCAAGGCGGCGTCGCAACCAGCGAACACTTGGCGCATCAAGGTATTGAACATGTCGTCCTTGAACGTGGCCGCATCGCGGAACGGTGGCGCTCCGAGCGGTGGGATTCTCTGGTTGCAAACGGTCCCGCGTGGCATGACCGTTTTCCCGGCATGCGCTTTTCATGTGATGAAAACGCTTTTGCTGACAAAGAAAGCGTCGCCGCCTATTTTGAGAACTATGCCCGCATGATTGACGCGCCCGTGCGGACTGGCGTCACTGTCGAAGCGGTCACACCGCACCCGGATCGCGCCGGTTTTCATGTGCAAACGTCAGACGGCGATTTTGACGCCCTCAACGTGATCAGCGCCACCGGCCCGTTTCAAAAACCCTCCATTCCTCCGATTTTGCCGGATACGGCGGAGGTCACGCAGATGCATTCTACCGCATATCGCAACCCACAGGCCCTGGACGAGGGGGCCGTGCTGGTCATCGGGGGCGGGTCATCCGGGTCACAAATTGCAGCGGAGCTGAACGCTGCTGGTCGCGAGGTCTATTTTTCAATCGGCCCGCACGACCGTCCATTCCGGCGCTATCGCGGGCGGGACAACTGCTGGTGGCTTGGCGTTCTGGGCATCTGGAACATGGATACACCCGCACCCGGCACGGAACATGTGACGATTGCGGTCAGCGGTGCACATGGGGGCAAAACCGTTGATTTTCGGCGGCTGGCAGAGCAGGGCATCACCCTTTTGGGTATGACCAGCGGATACGGTGATGGCACATTGACCATCGCAGATGATCTCAAAACAAACATCAGCGCGGGCGATGATAATTATCGCTCCCTGATGAAAGCCGCTGACGAATACATCGAACGCACAGGCATTGACCTCCCGCCAGAGCCTGAAGCCTGGGACATCCCTGATGATCCCGCTTGTGTCGCAAATCCGATCAGATCCCTCAATCTTGCAGAGCGGGGCATCACGACGGTCATCTGGGCAACGGGGTTCAAGTTTGACTATGGCTGGTTACACGCGGAAGGCGCCGTGGATGATATCGGCAGGCCGGTTCATCAAAGGGGTGTTTCAGAAGTGCCGGGCCTGTACTTCGTAGGCTTGCCTTGGCAATCGCGCAGAGGCTCATCCTTTATCTGGGGTGTCTGGCACGACGCCAAATTTGTGGTCGACCAGATCGCCATCCAACAAAGCTATTTGGAGCATCATCTGCGAAGTGCTTCAATCGGAGCAAAGCGCGCTTCCTGAATATTGTATCGATGGATGTGATGCACGTCATATGCCCCGTTCATGGGTCTTCAAGACACATCTCATTCTCAAAAGGGGGGCTCATCATGTCTCATGTTGTGGTGATAGGGGCCGGTCAGGCAGGTAGTTCGTTGGTCGTGAAACTGCGTACTGATGGCTTTGACGGTGATATTACATTGATCGGTTCAGAGTCTGTGCCGCCGTATCAACGCCCTCCCTTGTCCAAGAAGTACTTGCTGGGTGACATGGCTTTGGAGCGACTGTTTCTCAAGCCTGAGGCATTTTATGGCGAGAACGGGATTGATCTGCGCACAGGTCAGCCAGTCACAAACGTGGATGCCGTAGCAAAAACCGTTGAAGTTGGGGACGAGGTTCTGAACTATGAAAATCTCGTCTTCGCAACCGGTTCAAGCCCCAGATACCTGCCCGCCGCGATTGGGGGACAGCTAAAAGGTGTTCACGTTGTGCGAGGATTGTCGGATGTCGATGCCATGGCCCCCGAATTCACTGAAGACCGTCACGTGTTGATCATCGGCGGCGGCTATATTGGGCTGGAAGCAGCAGCAGTTGCGGCGTCAAAAGGGTTGAAAGTCACCTTGGTCGAAATGGCAGAACGTATCTTGCAACGCGTTGCCTGCCCGCAAACGTCGGATTACTTCCGCGCGCTTCACAGGGCCAAAGGTGTCGAGATCCTCGAAGGTGTCGGGCTGGATCGTCTAATCGGTGAGGATCGTGTGATTGGCGCAAAATTAACCGATGGAACGGAGCGCAAGATCGATTTTGCGATCGTTGGGGTGGGGATCGTGCCTGAAGTGTCACTTGCTGAGGCTGCTGGTGTCGGCATCGAAAACGGCATCAGGACCGATGCGATGGGCCGCACATCTCTGCAAGGCATCTGGGCTGCGGGTGATTGCGCCTCTTTCCCGTTTCAGGGTCGGCGTATCCGGCTGGAAAGCGTTCCCAACGCCATTGATCAAGCCGAGATTGTGGCTGCTAACATCATGGGTGCAGACAAAGAATATATCGCGAAGCCCTGGTTCTGGTCCGATCAGTTCGACGTGAAACTGCAAATTGCGGGGCTGAACACCGGTTACGACACTGTCATTACCCGAAGCGGTGACAAGGAAGGCATGGTGTCCTTTTGGTATTTCCGTGGGGATCAACTGCTGGCCGTCGATGCCATGAACGATCCGCGCGGCTACATGATTGGAAAGCGGATCATCGAAGCAGGCAAGACCGTTTCCAAGGACGCCGTGGGTAACCCTGAAACCGATCTGAAATCGCTGATGTAATTCAAGGTACGACCGAGTTTCTGCCAAAGCACCACATCTGTCCAAGACACAACAAGGAGAAAGACATTGAGAACACGAGCTGCGGTCGCCGTTGAAGCGGGTAAGCCACTTGAAATTATGGAAGTGAACCTCGAAGGCCCAAGGGCCGGTGAGGTTTTGGTAGAGATCAAGGCGACAGGCCTATGCCACACGGATGAATTCACCCGCTCGGGGGATGATCCCGAAGGGATTTTTCCGGCCATTCTGGGCCATGAAGGTGCTGGTGTTGTTATTGAGGTTGGCGAAGGTGTCACGACGCTGGAAGTGGGCGATCACGTGATCCCGCTGTACACGCCTGAATGCCGCGAATGCGAATACTGTTTGAACCCGAAAACCAATCTGTGCCAGTCAATCCGTTCCACTCAGGGACAGGGGTTGCTGCCCGATGGGTCCACCCGGTTTTCTATGCTCGATGGCACGCCGATCCACCACTACATGGGCTGCTCTACCTTTGCCAACCATACGGTTGTGCCGGAGATTGCGTTGGCGAAAGTGCGCAAGGACGCGCCGTTTGACAAGATTTGCTATATCGGATGTGGTGTCACGACTGGCATTGGGGCGGTGATAAATACTGCAAAGGTTGAGATTGGGTCGCGCGGGATTGTGTTTGGTCTTGGCGGTATTGGTCTGAATGTCATTCAAGGCCTGCGCCTTGCCGGAGCAGATCAGATTGTTGGCGTGGACCTCAACGACAGCAAGGTCGAAATGGCGACGCATTTTGGCATGACGGATTTTGTGAACCCTTCAGATGTAGAGGGTGATCTTGTTGCCCATTTGGTTGAGTTGACCGGTGGCGGTGCAGACTACACTTTTGATGCGACTGGCAACGTTGGCGTCATGCGGACAGCACTTGAAGCTGCGCACAAAGGTTGGGGAGAGAGCATCATCATTGGCGTGGCCCCTGCCGGTGCAGAGATTTCAACCCGCCCCTTCCAACTGGTCACCGGCCGCTCTTGGCGTGGTACGGCTTTTGGCGGCGCTTCTGGGCGAACCGACGTCCCGAAAATTGTCGACTGGTATATGGACGGCAAGATCGAGATCGACCCAATGATCACGCACAAACTTACGCTCGACCAAATCAACGAAGGTTTCGAATTGATGCACGCGGGCAAAAGTATCCGTGCAGTCGTCGAGTTTTAAGACAAGCAAAAGCACTAGCTGAAAAATTGGGGAACACCCTTTTGGGATGACTGTTTGGAGTTGTTTAGCAAAGTAATTGGCTAAGCTGTTCCTAGGAAGCGGCATTTGCAGACA
>Ga0228666_1001180_pt1 | contig 11855 bp, 7 predicted proteins | sample 80DmetaG_FD_182702 | JGI IMG/M metagenome (GOLD analysis project Ga0228666, IMG submission 182702) | Seawater microbial communities from Monterey Bay, California, United States - 80D | ecosystem: Environmental > Aquatic > Marine > Coastal | place: USA: California | collected 2016-10-11 | reverse complement strand
AGCACAAGCTTTCGGCTGGTCGGTGTCAGACCCCAGCATTAAAACTTATTTATGACAACGAAAAGAAAATCGAAAGTACGCCAAACGAGACTGACTATCGCACTTCAGCATCATTTACGGGAAAACGTATTATGTTTTCTCTGACAAAAAATATCGAGAAAAAAAATATCGACCATTTTGTTGACAATATAAAAGAAAAAATAGACAACGATAATACATGGACCATTCAATCGAGACAATCGCGAAACTTTAGTGAAGGTCCCCCGCAAGTTCTTATCACCAGTACATTACAACAAAAAGCATATAATTTAATGAAAATGAGTACAAAGAACACTATGAAATGCGCTCAAGAACTTTATGAAAACGGTCTGATTACTTATATGAGAACTGACAGCAGTTGTTATGCGAAAGAGTTTGTCGAGGGACTTACAAAACACATTGACATTACGTTTGGTGAAAAATACATACATGAAAACATCAATCATTTATCCAAAAACAAAAATAAGGGGAAATCGCAAGAGGCACACGAAGGTATTCGGGTCTGTGACCTCACTGTGAGAGAAGCTAAATTGCAAAATACAACCGCAAACAAACTGTATAATTTTATATACAAACACACAGTTCAGTGTGGCATGACAAATTGTATTGGAAATAATCACAATTATATTATAGAATGTGATGATGATAAAATGTTCAAATATACAGATCGGGAAGTTGTCTTTGATGGGTGGAAACGCCTTGAAACCATCAAATCAACTGTATCGTACAAAACCTATTTGGATGAACTATATGCTAGACAACGAACATTTCCAATGAACTTCATGGAATGCACAGAAAAACTTGTTCACAATATTTGCCATTTAAATGAAGCTAGCCTTGTTCAACAGCTTGAAAAAATGAATATCGGAAGACCATCCACTTTCTCGAATATTGTGCAAGGTTTGCAAGATCGCAAGTATGTAAAAAAAGAAAACGTAGAAGGTAAGAAGACTTCGATAAAAAATTATGTTCTAGAACCAAATAAAGACATTACTAAAGAAGAAATCGAGAAATCATTAAACAGTGAAAAAAGTAAAATGATTATAACTCCGATTGGTAAACAAGTTGTTGAATTTTGTTATGATCATTTTGAGGAAATATTTGATTTTGACTTTACAAATAATATGGAAAAACTATTAGATGAAATTGAAAATAATGAAACATATCACCATAATGTTCTGAACAAATACATCAAAAATGTGAATAAATTAATTGAAGGTACAAATAAAAACTTTGAAGATAACCCGGAAACAATCAAAAAAGTGAAAGATGTATCACTGCATTGTGGTAGTATAAATGGAGTTGTTTCGTTTATAAAATCCGGTAAATATGGGTACTATTTAAATTGTGGAAAAGACAAAATTAGTTTGAAAGACTTTAATGGATTTGATATTTCGCAAAAGATAAATTTGTCTTCTTCATTAACACTAGATGAACAGAACACACTGTCAAATTATCTTGATACTAGAACAAATAACCGACAGTCAAATATATTGATTAATTTGTCTTCAGATTGCTCAATAAGAAAAAGTAAACATGGGACATACATTTACTACAAAACAAAAAATATGAAACAACCGAAGTTCATGTCCTATAATAACGAAAATGACAACAAGAAAGATATTCGAGAACAATGGGTGACATCTCAAGACCAATCATCAATTAAAGAGTATATTTTACAAAAATATAAACTAACTATATAAAGAAATGTCAATTGGAGGCCCTTTAAATCCAACCGATTTAAATCACACAGGAGAAAGAGAAAATGAAGGAGAAGGAGCAGGAGCAGGATCAGGAGCAGGAGCAGGATCAGGATCAGGAGCGGGAGAAAGAGAAGGAGAAGGACCAGGATCAGGAGCGGGAGAAAGAGAAGGAGAAGGAGCAGATATTACCCGTAACCCAGTAGAACAAACATTAACATCTTCTATACGCGATAAGATCATCGATTATTCGGTGAAAGACAACCAAAGTGTAACGGTTTTAATATTCACAGCTTTTTCAATGGTAGGAATAGCTTCCACAGTGCTTTTTGGTGGTTCAAATATTTCATATGACGCCAAACATGGTAAATATGGACCAGCGTCATTAACTATCTGGGGATACGGCATTGCGATCGCATCTTTGACTTGTGCTTGGTTAACCAGAATGACAACACAAGAAAGTGGAGGTGAAACTCCACCATATGTTGGTATAGTAAACATGATTACTATTATTGTAATTGTATGGATATTATACTTAAATTTGTCCCATTTCAAAAAGATCAACATGAAAAAATTACCAGTCAACTATTATGTAGTAAGTACATGGTCACTATACTTGACATTGATGCAATACGCATATTTCATATTTGCGTTGTATCCAATATCGGACCAATTAAACAAAGATGGAACGAGGGTGACTCTAACGTTTATTATTGGAATTATTATTGCTTTTAACATTTCTCTCATCGTGATTCAGCAAATAACACTCGATAATTTTTCAGTAGACGTATTGTAGGTGAATTTATAAACAAGACCGATTTTATCGTTGCTTTCCCAAACACCTGAAATTTTTATAAGTAGATGTTTAACCGATGGATATTGTGAAAATGAATACAAATACGGTTTTTCTCGTATATCTTTAGTGAGATTGAGAACAATATTTTTATTAAGTTTGTTATTTATTGCTTCGAGTATAATTGTTTCAATCTTACACAAGGATTTAACCGCATCGTCGTTTTGTTCGACTAATACGTTATATCTGGAGTGACCTTCTTCTATGACACATTTTATCTTGCTCGTACTAATTAAAATATATTTCATACTCATGTTAGATGTGCTGTACAATATTTTGTAAAAGTTAGAGTATTTTGGATTTTGGTTTCTAATTGGGAGTTTGAAGATAATATTTGTCTCTTTTATTTCATCGCAATCCATAACACATTCCATATTGGTGATACACATATCATGATAAATGCATTTATATAATTATTTGAATATAATAACTTTCTATCATAACGTGACATATGAAAAGATTTTCAGACTACATAGACAGCAAGAACAATTTTGAAATACCTAATTCAAAACATGTTATTGTTTATGGAAATAACAATATTAATAACTACTGCTACATTTTAAATGCACTAAAGAACAAAAGTCAGACACAATTAAAATATAGTCGACGCGTTGCAATACATCATAATGTAAATGATGTACTCTTTAATATTAGCGATGTTCATATAGAAGTCGATTTCGAACTTCTCGGGGTTAGCGAATATAATATATTTTTAGAACTATTTCGCCATGTAAAAGAGAACGTGGCTATTAATAAAAAAAGTTTTTACATTGTTTGTTTAAATTTTCAAAGTATAAAACAAGAACTATTATCGATATTTTACACATTTCTAGATGAACCCACTGTAAACTTCATTTTATTAACAACAAAGATATCATTCATATACGATGATATCTTGAAACAAACTATTATCAAAAAAATAAATGGTGACACGAGTGTAGAGGCGCCCAATATAGAAAAAAACGTTGCTGCACTAGCTTCATTTATTATGAAAGACAAGAAAAAGTCCTTTTTCGACTTGAGAGAAATACTGTACAAGTTTCTAGTACTAAATCTTGATATTCACGATTGTTTGCAGAAATTAATAGCAGTTTTGATAGAAAACGAATACATAACACTTTCGGAAATCAATAGAGTATTGAAAGAATATACTAGTTTTATGTCAAAATATAACAATAATTACAGGCCAATATACCACATAGAAAGTTATATTGTCTTTTTAATAAACTTAAAAACCGATTAATATCTTATTTGATGTCATTAGAAGAGTGTTGTAAATTATTTAGAATATCAAATATAAATGATGTTGACAAAAAACTTTTGAAAAAAACATATCATAAGCTATGTTTGAAATATCATCCTGACAAAAATAACCATGGAGAAGAAGAGTTTATAAAAATAAAACTATGCTATGACAAGTTAAATAAGATACTTGAAACAAAACAAGAGGACGAGACTTGCAATAAAAACAACTATGAAATATTGTTCAACGGTATTAACACAATCAAACATGTTCTTAATTATTTAGAACGCTGTCATCATTTGTTAAACAATTGCCCGGAAGTGGTATACTTGGATGTCCAAATCGAACAAGTTGTGAACAAATGTTTATATACAACACCTGACGGGCATCATATACCTCTTTGGCACAAATTCTTTTCTCATTATAGTGAGCGCGACAAAAAGTATTTTATATTTATTATTCGAATAATAGAATTGCCGTCAAATGTACATATTTCTGGAAATAACGATATTCTCATTGAAATACCACACCATGCATTTCAGTATGGAACAGTGAAACATGTCAAGCTTTGCAATACATCTCACTACAGCTTTTTGGTGACAGAAGAACGCATTAAAGAAGGACATATCATCCTTTTTAGAAAAGGTATTCCTCGTATCAAACGTGAAAATGTTTACGACACATCTGAGTTATCAAATGTAAAAATATATTGGAAATAAAGCCTTTGCGGGGGATCGAACCCCGGACCTTTAGTTTACAAGACTAATGCTCTTACCACTGAGCTACAAAGGCAGTCTTTATAGTTATCGAATTAAAAATATTTTTTCTTGTAATTATATCTTCTTTTTTAGTATTCAGTCAATAGAATATTTTTATCTCATTTTTATAATCTTATTTTTTGTTTTTACTCTTGTTATCTTTTAATATTTGTCTTGTCATTTGTCATATTTGTCTTGTGATGTTCTTGAAATTTATTTCTTTTTCTTCACAACCCGCTTCTTTTTTGGCTTTTCCTCTTCATCTGCCGGCGGTGAAGCATCATCGCTTTCTTCACTCGCTTGCGGCTGCTGTTCTACTTCTTCCTCTTCTTCATCCGATTCCACAAAGGTATTAGATGTTGCATTTTCGTTCGAAGGACTAGGATGTTCGCTCGAAGAACCATTCATTTTACTACTATCTGCTTCAGAGAGAGGTACATGACAAACACCCTTTCCCACTTCAAGTTGCACATTTTCTTTGTATACTCCCTGAAATAGTTTCCAAGAAACGCCAAAGTTACCATTTGCCATCCAGATACCTCCACACTGGAGAACACATGCAATATTGCTTGCTTTTTGAATGACCTCATCAGGTTTCTTACCGTCTTCGCTTGGAATTAGTAGATTGTTTTGAGGATCGAACAACTCAAATTTATAGTCACCGTCCCACATCGGAAGCTTGACCTTCACAGTTGGTGAACGAGACATATCCGGTTCTTTCGTATCTGGATCCTTTGGATACTTAAGAATTGGGTTCCAGAATGCCTCAATCACTTCACGACTTTGGGCCTTTCCAAACCAGTCTTTACTGTTAGTTACGGCATCAGTGAGGATCTTTTCTTCCATACTTTTCAGCATAGTAAGAAACTCATTTGTCGCTTCACTAGCAAATTCATCGCGAGGAAACTGGAGTGAAATTGAATAAGAGTTTGCGCCATTGGCATTTTCAAATACATTTACACCCCAATTCAACATCATTGGAGTTGAAATCATTAGTGAACGCTTGGTAGAACTATTGATAATACCAATAGATTTTCCGCCTACACTATTGATCTTGGGCTTGGTGTAAATCATATCGTCGTTCGGGACAAATTCGGAAGGAGATGCGATAGTGGACATGATGATTGTTGGTTTCTTACTATATCTTGCGAAGGCGTCTTTAAATCAATTTTTTTTTAATTCATCAAAAGAAGACCACACCTTCAAAGTCTCAATATATCTAGTGTTTGAGATTTTTTTTCATATAAAGGATGCACCATATTAATATATACACAAATATTAGTATGGAAAAATATTTCAGATTATTTAATTTAGAGAATAAGAGCTCTAAAAAAGGACCATTTATTAGTAATGAGAGCGATTATGGACTTCTGTGCCAATATAATTACACTGTTGCCGAAATAAATGCAGTAATCCGAAGAATGGAAATACCACGAAGCAAAAAACAGAAAAAGGCAGATCTTATCTCATATGCTATAAACACTCTACTTATTAAACATAGTGCGGTAAAAATACAGCGGATCTGGAGACAGTATATGATACATTTGTTCAACAAAACGTTAGGTCCAAGCTATATCAATAGAAGTTTGTCCAATAATGTTGATGACTTTTTGACTGCAGAAGAAATCACAGAAATCGATTATTACAACTTTTTTAGTTTTGAAGACGAAGACTCTTTTATTTATACGTTTAATATCATATCTATTTTTACACTCATCGATAAAAATTGCCACGAAAACCCATACAACCGTAAAAAGTTAACTCCAAATATTATAGAACTTGTAAAAAGGCGTATCAAATACAACAAAATATTGGGAGAAACCAGTATTTTTGAAGAATACAAACCAAAAGAGAGAACAGTTGAAGACAAAATAAATCAAGTGTTTACAAAAATAGATGAACTTGGTAATTATAGCAACTCTTCTTGGCTACTCAATATGAACGCACAACAAACCAAACGATTTCTATACGAACTTTTTGAAATATGGAACTTTCGCGCACAACTTACTCAATTGAGGAAAAATGAAATATCTCCTCCAAATGGAAATCCGTTTTATAATGTACCCAGAGGACTATTTGTAGCCCAAAATCAAAACACAACGGTCTATAATCTCAATTCGCTGCGTAACATGTGCGTAGATGTAATGGAACGAATGGTATTTCGAGCTACTTTAGATTCTGATAAAAATCTGGGTGGGCTTTATATTTTATGCGCACTTACTCTAACTACAACGGAAGCACGTCAAGCACTGCCGTGGCTTTATGCTTCTGTCAATTATATTAATTAGTACACAAAATGACTTAAAAGCAATACACATTAGTAGTGTATAAAAGTAAACATGGTCGCTGTCAAGTCTACTCCTCCAAAAGCACAGAAATCCCCATCTAAATCGAAGTCCACTTCAAAGCCCGCAAAAAAGGCATCGAAGGCGGCGCCAAGTTCCGAGCCAGCAGCCGCTTCGCCTGAAGTCGTTGCTGTCGAAGAGTCTTCCCAAGCCGTTTCGTCGGTCGCGCCCGATGAAGTTACTATTGAGACATCTATGACCCAAACTCTTAACCAGTTTCAAGAAACAATCCTATCTCTTACGGTTTCTCTTAACAAACTCAAGTCGGATTTCAAGCTTCTTGAGAAGCAAGTCATCAAAGAGGCTCGTACGATGGACAAGGTCAACGCCAAGCGCAACAAGAACAAGGGCGCTCGCGCTCCGAGTGGTTTCGTAAAACCGACTGCCATTTCGAATGACCTCGCCAAGTTCCTCAGTGTTGCGAGTGATACTAAAATGGCCCGCACTGATGTTACCAAGTTAATTACAGCATACGTCAAGCAACATAAGCTACAATCTCCTGATAATGGTCGCAAGATCCTTCCGGACAAGAAGCTCATGGCGCTTCTCGGATGCGGTCCGAAGGATGAGGTTACCTACTTCAATCTTCAATCGTACATGAAGACGCACTTTATTAAGGCGGATGCTTAAACATAAAACAATATACTGCTAAAGTTTGTTGACTACATTTCATAAACCAAATAATATTATGTCTTAAAAATAAATTTAGACATCATATTATTTTATTCAATTACTTTTTAGGTTTAGGTTTAGGTTATGGTGATTATTTTTTAACCGGGTTTACAGCCAACTTCGAGTACCTCTTTATCATACTTCTCATTTTTTTGTTGGTAATCCTGTCTCTCATGCAATTGGGTTTCATATTTACGACGTCAAGCACCTTTCTAAACAGTTCGCCACTTCTGTCTATTGAAAACAGTTTCTTAAACATATATTTACCGGTTGTTTCGCACGGAATACCATTTGCCATAATTGTATCCGAAAAGTAGTTTGCTGTGAACACATGGTAGTATTCGAATACTGATTGTGGGAGCGATTTTTCTGGTTTTAATCGTTTCATCATCGACACCGGAACATACTTGTTTTTATCCGGTATGTAAATACAGTGGTTGTATGTCATGTACAAATCTTCGGTACATGCGAATTTCTCCGATAATTGTGTTCCGCCAGGTATTTTGTGTGGATAATGCACGCCATCATTCGGCTGCAGGTAACTCTTCATTTCTAACAATTCCAACACATTATTGTCTTTATCTAATAATTTGTCTTTGCACGGATCAAGAAGTTCCACATTCTTATAACCTTTGGTCGTGAGGATTTGTGTTCCCTTCAAAAAGCACGGAATATCGCCGCTTCCACCGCTACTCGGAACTACATAATTCCAACTAAATGTATAAGATACATCATTATAAGTACCACTTGCATCATAAAACGTATTCGCATCTATAAAAACACCAAGAGTGTTATTTGTACTAAGGTCTATAGGCGTGACCGTGACGCTTATGTCCCCATAATTCGAAGTAGCAGATACGTTCGAATCACTGTTGAGAGGATCAATATCGCCTAGTTGTATGTCAACCGTCGTACTGAAAGTGAATGTTACCTCAACAGACTGGCTGCTGGATGTTCCGCCCGAACTTACTTGCGAACTACTGAACGTAAGCGTTGGGGGTTGATCTGGAACAACCGGAGTATTCGAAACAATCTGTGAACCAAATACAATACTGTTTTCTACATCATTGGGTGGAGTGTAAACATAGCCCGAGTTAAATGTACCTTGCACCGCACCATCACGACTTAGCTCAAATACTCCTTCGCTTGTCACATTTGTCGTATATTCTATTTCATTTATGGTCACAATGGCAAAATCGCCGATGTTTGCAAGAGGAATATAGGTGGCTGTAGGCTCGGTTGTAGATGTTTGGATTACAACTGGCTCTTCTTGATTGGATTTGATTATATTTACTTCTTCTACCGCGGCAAGTTTTTCTGCAGCACTTGATACTAATGGGATCGATGATTTGTCTATCTTAAGTTCCGTTGTGCTACCGTCGGCTTCTTCGTCGATCGCAAATATTTGATCTATCAACTGGGAAAATACTCTTGTATCGGTAACAACAATCGGAAATTCTATTTTTGGAACTTCTTCTTCAGTGTATCCTTCTTCTGATGATGAAAACGGATTACCTTTAGTAGGAATCGAATTCGCAATAGAGAGAACTTTTTGAATGTCGCCTGCGGGAATTGCTTGACCAAGACTGGCAAACTGGGTTACTAATTCAGAAGCATCTTTCTTTTTAGACACATATGTGTATGAATATGTAAATTCATCACTCGTAACACTGGTATTACCTGCACGATCTGATACCGAAGACGACGAACCGCCAAAGGCAACCGAAATATCACAATCAACTGTGTTGTCAATTGGTTCTACATCTATAGTAAATGTTGTTCCTTCTCGATTACTCAAATTAGATATTATTGCATTGGTTGCAGTGAAATCTTTTTCTGACAATCCACTAACGTATTCGTTCGCATTAATTGTCAAAGTCAGCCTAGGAATATTTGTAGTTCCATCTATTCCAATGCGACGGCTTGCTATATTCGATGGCATCGTGTCTGGAAATGTTAATACTGGAGGTGTTGTGTCATAGTACCATTCAAAATTGTATGAAACATCGTTAGAGTTAGAGTTATAAGAAACTTGTTCCTCTGGAAGCGTTACCCTGACAAGTCCGTCTCCCGACGGAACGACTGTCAAAGAGTACGACGAAGAAGAGCCAGTCAAGACACCAGTACCGTTCGTGATTGTTAGGTCTTCAACCGTAAAAGCAGCGGGTGAATTGTCAAAGCTCAACAACAACTCGATATCTGAAGTGTTTGTATAACCGCCATCACTTACTTGTGATGAACTTATAGATAATATTGGAGCTAATGGCGAATACGTCCATGTAAACACATTTGACTTTATATTACTTGCTGTTGTACTAAGCGTATCTTCAAGAATAAATACGGTTGTTGGAACACCCTTCAAATTACTTGTGACATCAAATGTTAAACCGTCTATATCACTTATCGTGCCATTTGTACAAGATATATCGCTAGTTGTTAAATCGTCCACGCTCCCGGCACTTCCAGTATCTAATCTTATTTCTATAATGTTAGATTGTGTTGTATCACCATCAATAACTTCATTACTACTTAATACAGGGACTATATCTGTCACTAGAGTAGAATTAAACGTAAATGTATTAGAACTTTCATTTGAGTTTCCGGCAAAGTCGACTACTGAAGTTGATGGTATACTAATTGTAACACTTCCACTTGACTTTGGTTGAATTTTTCCAGAGTAACTTTCCACAGTCGTTTGCGGTTCGGTAATAGTCGCACGATAACCCATGTATCCATGAGCGCCACAATGATAATATAAAGGATTTGGAGTATTCTCATCAATCGTTATAGAAACGGTCGAACCACTAGTTCCTTCACTACCATTCACTGTTACATTTGTCGTGTATTCAGAACCACTTTTTGCATCGTTGTCAAAAAATACAATCGGATGTCCCGAATTTATAGTGTCCGACTGGTCAAATGTATATGTTTGTCCTACAATAAAAGCCAGCTCAGGACCTTCGACACCATCTATTATATATCCGTTTGAACTTCCTTGACCCTCGTACGGATGACTGCTTGTTTTGGTTGATACACTCACCACAAAAGTCGTTTGATGACCTGCATATGGGTCTACTTTTGCCAATGAGAACAATGTACCATTAGTCACAACCGCATTATTCAATGTGAGAAAGTCAATCACGTTTTTACTGGGGGCGAAATATACGTCGATTGATGGTTCGGAACTAGAACCACCGCTCGTGACATCTGGAGACGTAATTTCAATGGTCGGTGCAACACCGTCATAATTCCACACAAACGAGGAAGATGCTTTATTTCCACTACCAATTACGTTTGTGAATGCATTATCAGCGACCAACACGGTAATGACACTCGATACCCCCGCAGTGGGCGTAACACGCACAGAGTAGTCTTGGTCAGTACCGGTAAAATCAGACAAAGACGCATCACCGGTTAAAGTGATCGAGCTAATATCAAAATCAATTGCCACTTCCGACAATGCAAAAGACAAATCAATATAAGACAAATTATTCGTTACACCTGAAGTTTGAGATGAAGTTATTGTCACTTCTGGACGAGTATCGTCATAATCCCAACTAAATGTTAAATCTCCTGATGTAACTGATGTAATGGACTTGGTCAGATTACTTCCAATTGAGACCTCTTTACTTGAATCGGCAATTATGCTCATGGAAGCAGCTCCTAGTGAAATTGTTCGTAACTTCACACTGTATCTAGTATTTGAACCGATTACTCTGGAAACCTTACAGTTGTTTGCAGTGATGAAACTTTTGTCAAAACCAAATACCCTCTCAGAAAGCTCGACTTGTACCCATAGTTCTGATATATTTGTCTTTCCGCCTCTTCCCACAGTAATTCCGGTGGTGTCTTGTGCAGCCGATAATGATATCACAGTTAACGGCTGTGATGTATATCTCCAAACAAATGTGTTACTTTGATTATTTGAAAATACTTCTGAAAGACTATTTATCACCCGCGTCAGCTTTCCTTGAGGCATGAACAGCGATATATCTTCAGTGGCAGAATTCGCCTCAACTCTAAATGCGAATTTAGTGGGGGAGACCGCAACTATGCTATTTAGCACAACTGTTCCGTTGACGCAAGAAATGTCAGAAGCTGTAAATGTAGATGATGTGATTTCATTTTCCATCGATGCAGTACCAGTATCTACGATTTCGAGTAACATCCTAATTTCTGAATTTTCGTAATCACCATTCATACTTACATCAAGTGATGACAGAATAATTTCAGGAGCGGTGGGTG
>Ga0228666_1001167_pt1 | contig 11960 bp, 9 predicted proteins | sample 80DmetaG_FD_182702 | JGI IMG/M metagenome (GOLD analysis project Ga0228666, IMG submission 182702) | Seawater microbial communities from Monterey Bay, California, United States - 80D | ecosystem: Environmental > Aquatic > Marine > Coastal | place: USA: California | collected 2016-10-11 | reverse complement strand
ATGAACATTCATTTTATCGCTATAGGAGGTAGTGCCATGCATAATTTAGCCATTGCATTACACAACAAAGGATATCAGGTCACAGGAAGTGACGATACCATTCATGACCCCTCTAAATCGCGTTTAGAAAATAAAGGGCTTTTACCCAAAGCTTTTGGTTGGTTTCCAGAAAAAATCACGCAAGATTTAGATGTTATTATATTAGGGATGCATGCCAAGGAAGACAACCCAGAATTGTTGCAAGCTCAAGATATGGGGTTAAAAATCTATTCTTACCCTGAGTTCTTATACGAACAATCTAAAGACAAAACTAGGGTAGTTATAGGTGGATCTCACGGGAAAACCACCATAACCTCAATGATACTTCATGTACTGGCTTATCATGATAGGGAAGTAGATTATATGGTAGGAGCACAACTGGAGGGTTTTGAAACGATGGTACACCTTACCCAAGAAAATGAGTTTATGGTATTGGAGGGCGATGAATATTTAAGTTCTCCGATAGACAGAAGGCCAAAATTTCATTTATACAAACCCAATATTGCTTTGTTAAGTGGTATTGCTTGGGATCATATTAACGTATTTCCAACTTTTGAAGGCTATATAGAGCAGTTTAGAATTTTTACAGACTCCTTAACCAATGGAGGAATTATGGTGTATAATGAAGAAGATGCAATTGTAAAGGAGGTTGTGGAAAGTTCTACACATACCATTAAAAAATATCCGTACAGCACACCAAGCTATGAAATTGAAGATGGGATTACAGCTATAGATACTCCAGATGGGATGATGCCTTTGGAGATTTTTGGTGATCATAACTTACAAAACTTGGCAGGTGCCAAATGGATTTGCCAACATATGGGTATCGATGAAGACGATTTTTATGAAGCCATTGCCTCATTTAAAGGCGCGAGTAAGCGTTTAGAAAAAATTGCAGAGAATGAACAAACGGTTATTTTTAAAGATTTTGCCCATAGCCCCAGTAAAGTAAAAGCCACCACTGAGGCGGTTAAAAAACAATATGCGCAACGTGAAGTAATCGCTTGTTTAGAATTGCATACCTACAGCAGCCTCAACTCCGAATTTTTGGGAGAGTACCATGGTGCCCTGGATCAAGCAGATAAAGCGGTGGTATTTTATTCACCCCACGCGGTAAAAATTAAACAGCTCGATGAAGTAACAACAGCACAAATTGGAGCAGCTTTTGGTAGAGAAGATTTAATGATGTTTACCAACCCAGCCGAATTTAAAGCATTTTTATTCAGTCAAAATTTAGAACAAACCGCAGTAGTGCTCATGAGCTCTGGAAATTATGGAGGTCTAGATTTTGAGGAAGTTAAGGACTTGGTTTAAGGTTTTCGGATGCCCAATTGAATTAGTTTTTCTTTACGCCAGTTTTTGTCGGTTATTCTTTTAAATAACCATACTCTAATCTCTTCATAGAAGAATGAATTCCAAATGATTTTAAATCTTATAAGAATTATTTTTCTATTATTTTTTTTTCTAGAATATATTTTATGTTGCTTAGTTGCTAATTCTCTGTCATTTAAATATTTGTAAAATAAAATAAGATATTTTTCTATTTTTTTTGAATTATGATATCGAAGACTCAAAGGTTTGTTAAAAACTTCAAAACAACTCGCTAAAAAACAGTTTAAGGGATGTTGTAAAGTGTTTAATTTTTTAAATGCATTTTTGGCAGTAGTTTTTTTGGATAATAGAAATACATCATAAGCATTTCTTAAAGTTAAACTTTTATGTTTGAAGCCTAGGTCGTTAATTTGTGATGCAATTATTGATAATGACAATTGATTTTTAAAACTTAAAATATTAAATTTATTAATAGTTTGGAGGTCTCTTTTAATAAAGTTGTAATCAAAGTCTTTATAATATTTTCCAAAAAATATTAGATTTTGATGAATTTCTACAGCTGAAATTTTATTATGATTTTTTAATCTAGGATAATGTTTAGTGCCAGGGAATAAATAATTTACCTCATAATCTGAAAAATATCCATTAGATTTTAATATTCCAACAACTCTAAAGATATCCTTCTTTGAAAATATAAAATCAATATCTCCAACCATTCGTTCCGCAATATCCTCATATAGTCCTTCTAAAAGGTTTCCAGTCCCTTTGATAAAAATAGGTGTAATGTCGTGCTCTAGAAGAAGGGTATTTAACTCCTTAGCCTGTGCTATGATCTCCTCATTTCGCTCACGATTTAGCTCTGTGATGTATTTCATGTACTCAACTAGCTCTTTAGGCAAATACGATAAAAAAGAAGCTCTTTTTAGATTGCAATATAAGGCAGGGAACACATAATGTGCAGTACTTAGTTTCACAACTTCATCCCAATCAACAGTTTTGGATTGTAGCATCTCTTCAACGATACGTTTATTATGCCCCTCATGATTAATGGTCAAACACTTTGCTACAAAAAATAAGGTTTCTTTATAGTTCATCCTCAAAAATACGCTTTATTGCCGAATACATCAACTCGTTGTTGGAGTAGGTGAGTTGGTAGCAAGGCAATTTTTCAAACCACTCTAAAAAGGCGGCTGCATTTTTAGGAACAGAAGAAATCCATGAGTCTGGTACTAGATGTTCAAAAGCTTTTAGCTTTGAGATTTCAGAAATTTCAAAATCAACACTTTCATCATATTTAATAAACACAAGGGCTTTACAAGGTGCTTTTTTGTGGTAGTCAATTTTATCTGGTGGTAAATAGCGTACCGTTTTATTAAGTCTCTCGTAATGATATTCGGCAGAGGTTTCTAGTGTTGGATACTTCTTTAATAAGACCGGTAAGGCCTTCTTCTTTATGGAAATTCCTGCAGGAAATGAATACACATTGTGTTCTTGATCAATGGGAACAAAGTCATCTGCAATGCATTGGAACCCCTGAGTTTGAAGCAGAGCAAGTGAGGTGCTTTTTCCATTCCCAGAATCCCCTAAGATTAGAATATTATCGTCTTTGAAGTTGATGGCGGAGGCATGAAAAACGCCCATCCATTCAGCTTCGTTTTTATTGTAAATACACTCTATTATTTTCATGGAAAACTTCCCTTGAAAATAATGTACGTTTTTTGACTCCCAAGCCCCAATAAATTCACCATTCAGAACCAAATGAATCAAATGATTGGAATTAAATACTTGAAAAGTATGGTCAATTTTTGAAGTTTCTTGAGTTTCTAGATGTGCAAATTTTGGATGAATTAAAGAAAGTTGAAATTCATTTGAAAATTCAACTTTAAATATTTTCCTATTAATGAGGTAGTTTTTTTTGAAAGTAAAGTTTGAAGGAAGCACATATTTAGATTTACTTGTATGTTCTTCGCTAGTTTTAGTAGTATTTGGAATTACAATTTGATCATTCAGATCTTTTATAATAGTAGTGGCTTCTTGTTCAGAAATAGTTAATTCCTTTGCTAATGCTGTAGTTATTTCAGAGAATGTTTTTTTTTCTAAAATTTGATGAACAAGCTGAGCTGCAATTTCTTCAAGGATGATATAGCTATTAGAAGCTTTAAACCAAACAATTGATTTGTTTTCTAAAACTTTTGAGAGAAATTCATGCAAAAATTAAATGAATTAAAGTTAATCAAAAAAGCCATCAGCTCCCGGTGCTATAAGACCACTATTATCAGCACTTGTTGCTTGAGCTTTTTTTGGATGTAAAATGATGAAAGTTCCAATGGCTGTTAAAGCAGTATATTTACCGTATTTACCAATTTTTTTTAACGCTTCTTTACGAGTTATTGTAAATTCATCAGAAACGTTATCCTTTTTAGGATTCTTAGATTTCATTTTTTAGGGGTTTTACGCAAAACTAAGTATTTTTCATAAATACCCAAAATTTTTTATAAAAATTCTTATTAAAAACTTTAGTTCTTTTAGAAGTGTTAAAAAGTGATAACAACAGATTCTAATTGTTAGGTATAATTCAATAGAAACACCCCACTTTAAATAGTTTTGAAAGTGGGGTGTTTCTATTTTTCATTTTAATAGCAGAGTTAAATATTAATCATACATATCTCCAATACCTTCATAAATGTCTTCATTTTGTTGATCTATAATTTTCTCCAATGCTCCAGAATTAACACGGAAACCAGTTCCTGGATCTGTAGGGCTTGATGCTTGCGCTTTTTTAGGACTAAGAATCGTATAGGTTCCAATGGCAGTTAAGGCTGCATATTTACCATAATTTCCAATTTTTTTAAGAGCCTCTTTTCTTGAAATCTCCTCTTTTTGTGTATTTTTTTGATGTTCCATATTGTAAAAGATTTCTGTTATTGAATAATTATTTTTCTGTTTATAGTTCCATTTTCTGTAGCAAGTTTTACAATATATATGCCCATAGGAATGTTGTTTAAATTGATATCATTGACACCGTTTCCTTCAAAAGAGTTTTTTAACACCTCTTTACCCAGAATATTATACAACTGAACAGAAGCTGTTCCATTTTGCACCCCAACAATTCTCAAATTTTCGTTACTAGAGGTATAGATGCTTACGTTATTATTAATACCAAAATCATCGGCACTTAAAACTCCGGAAGTGGTATGCAAGTAAAAACGTCCAATACCTGAAAGATTATTTTCTGGTGTAAAGCTAAAATTAGCATCGGCCTCTAATAGGGTAAAGGTATTGTCTTGTTTGTCTTCTAGATAAATGTTGATATCAGAAGGGAAGTTGTTTGTAGATACGTCTATGGTAATAGGTGTTCCAGCTTCAGCATTAACCCCTACAGGAACAATCATGTTTTCATAGTTGTTAGGTGGTAAAGATTGTACCTGGTAATTCTTTCCTTCACTATCAGCAACCAAATGTGTGTATATTGCCAACGGATTAGAAACCCCATTAAATAATTCTCCTTCATAACCCACATCAAATCCAGTGGTCATGTTTTCTATATAATATATTTTTGCTTCTCTAGCATCTGTTTGATTAGAGATTGTTAAATATATCTCTGGTCTAGTGACAGTTCTTTGAAAAGTACCTCCACTACTAGCTTGGTTAGATTCAGAAAAGTTAAAGGTACCGCCAGCGGCATTAGCTTTTACAAAAAATCCTTGTGCAGGGGCGATTACCATGGCGTCAGCAAGTGTTTTTACTTCATAAGCTCCAGAACCTGAACCTTCATCCCAAACCCAGAGTGTTTGCGTTTCTGAAACAGCACCTTCGTTAGCTAAAAAAGTTGCACTTGCAATATGTGATGTATAAGGATTCCCTAAAAGATTTAAACGATTTCCATCAGAAGAAAGAACAACATCAACACCAGCATTGTCAACATTTAGTGTACCTGTAAAAGAAACTGTACCTGAAGAACTTCTCTTAACAGAATATCCAGTTCCATCAGAAAAAGTAGCAGTTTCACCTGCCTGCATGTAATCCCAAGAATCATTACTGGTGGTGTAAAGGGCAATCCCTCTAGAGTTCGTGTTTTGTGTCCCTGAAGCAATCCCATTAGCAGTTACATAAGCATTATCATACGTCTCTCCAACAACAGGTGACGAAACCAAATACCAATTTTCGGTAGCCAGAGTTCTTTTGTAGGTGATGTTTCCTGTTGATGTCCCTGAAACTATTAAAGAACCACCGCTGTTAATGGTTAAACCGTCGGATTCATTAATTGTTAAATCTTTTACTGCGGCACCCGTAGATGCACTAATTATTGGGGCATTGGTTTCATCAGGAATGGAGGCGTCAAGGGAGTTGGTAGGAACCCCATTATCCCAGTTACTTGCAGTTGCCCAATCGGTATCGGTACCTCCGTTCCAAGTGGTGGAGGTAACAGGAGCATCATATAAATGGGTGCCTAGATACTCTGAAGCTGTATTAGAGGCATTATCAACGGCACTGTAGGTAACTTGAGTCCATTCACCGGTTGTATAGGTTGTATTAGCAGAAGTAATATTAGAGTTTCTGTAAAAAGCTTTATTACCTCCCCAAGAATTTCCAGCGCCAATTACATCCAATCTCGCACCCCATACATCACCGCTACTATTTGTACTGCTTGAACTAATCACAATAAGGTCATCTCCATTAAAACCACAGGAAGAAGATGATGTGCCTGTGGCATAGGATGGAAGTACTGCGTTTGAGTTTTTGTAAAGAATAACTTGGCCAGGGTTTAACGATCCTGACATTGCGTTATTATTATTAGCCTGACTATTTGCAGGATCATCTGCACTAGCATTTGCAAATAAACTTAGGTATAATTGTGGAGAAGTTAAGTCTATCGTTGTAGAACCTACGTTTGTTACTTCAATCCATTTATTGTTTGAAGCGCCCTCATAATATTGAGAAATAATTACTTGCCCAAAACTATGACATAAACTAAAAAAGAATAAGAGACCGGTAAATAAAAATTTCAAAAAATATTTTTGTTTCATAGCTTAAATCTTAAATTTTAAAAAATAAAACTACAAAAAATAAATGAACCTATGTTTAGGAAATATTATTTTGTAATAAAATTAAATTATTCTTAATTTTTCCTCCAAAAAAATGGCGTAAATAAAATAAGAACGGTAAATAATTCTAATCTTCCAATTAACATTAGAAAAGAACAAAACCATTTTGCACCAGCAGATAAATGTGCAAAATTATCTACAGGACTCACAGAGCCAATTGCAGGTCCAATATTTCCTAAAGAAGAGGCTGCAGCCCCTAACGCTGAGGTAAAATCTAAACCTAAAAACGTTAGAACTACAGAGGAAATCATGAAAATAAGCATATAAATTACAAAGAAAGAAAGTATGTTAAACACAATGGTTTGATTGACTGCTTTTTCGTTATAACGAACCGGAATAATAGCACTTGGGTGTAAAGTTTTTTTAAATTCTAAAAAACTATTTTTTAGCATTACAATATGTCTCACAATCTTAATACCTCCACTGGTAGACCCCGCAGAACCTCCAACAAAAAACAGAGCAAAGAAAATTCCTGTAGCAAAGTAACTCCACATGGTAAAATCTGAGCTTACAAACCCAGTGGTTGTAATGATAGAGGTAACTTGAAAAAGGGCATGTCTAATGGCACTTTCTGTGGCTCCAAAAACTGCTGGATGTGCAATGGTAGTTTGTAAGGTTTCGTCTTGGAAAAATAAAATAATTACAGCTACAATACTTGTAATTCCTACAATACCAAAAAAGTAATATCTAAATTCTTCGCTTTGTACGACTTTACGAACCTTTCCTTTTAGAGCAAAATAGGTGAGTACAAAGTTGGTACCTGCAATAAACATAAAAAAGATAATAATATACTGTACTAAAGGCATGGCATTCCAATACGATAAACTAGCATTTTTTGTAGAAAAACCACCTGTACTCACGGTGGCCATGGCATGATTAATCGCATCAAACCAGCTCATACCAGCAACCTTAAGAAGAAAGAATTCTGCAAAAGTAAGGGTAACGTAAATTAACCAAAGACGTTTTGCTGTATCGGTAATTCTGGGGTGTAATTTGTCTGCAGATGGTCCTGGTGCTTCTGCCATAAATAATTGCATGCCTCCAATACCTAAAAGCGGAAGAATTGCAATGGTTAAAACTATAATTCCCATACCTCCAATCCAATGGGTAGCACTTCTCCAAAATAAAATTCCTTTTGGCATAGATTCAATATCTGTTAAAATAGAAGACCCTGTGGTAGAGTATCCAGATAATGTTTCAAAAAAAGCATTTGTTAGGGAGGGGATAGTTCCTGTAAATAAATAAGGGAGCATTCCTGTAAATGATAAGGTAAGCCATCCTAAGGTAACAATAAGATACCCCTCTTTTTTATGAATAGTAGTTGTCGTAGGTTTGTTGAAAAAGTAAAGTAATAAGCCTAAAAATATGGTAATTATTCCAGCATTTAAGATCCCCATCTGAGCCGCTTCTTGATGATACATGCTAAAAGGAATAGCAATAAACATAAAGACCCCGTTAAGAACTGCAGTGAGTCCTAAAAATCTGTAAATTATTTTAAGATTAAGACTTCCCATCGCTATCGGAATAAGTCTTCTACAATATGAATGGCTTCAGGTAAACAAAAAACGATGACTTTGTCTCCGCTAATCACTTGAAAATCACCATCTGAAATTAATGCTTTACCGTCTCTAATGATGCCTCCAAAAACAGCATCTCTAGGGAAATTTAATTCTTTGATGACCTTTTTAGTTACTTTGGCACCCGATAAAACCTCAAATTCAAAAACTTCAGCATCTATATTATGAAGATTGGCTAAAGCTAGGATTTCCCCTTTCCTGATATGCTTGAAGATGCTACTAGCAGCAATTAATTTTTTATTAATAAGTGTATTGATTCCTATGGTTTGAGAAATATTGATATAATCCATATTCTCTACCAAAGCAATTGTTTTTTTAACCCCCTTAGACTTTGCTACGAGGCAAGACATGATGTTGGTTTCAGAATCTCCTGTTACCGCAACAAAAGCATCCATTTCTCTAATATTTTCTTCCTCTAATAATTCAATATCTCTTCCATCACCATTTATAATAAGTGTTTCGTTTAACTCCTCAGCCAATAGCATTGACTTTTCTCGCTGTTTTTCTATAAGTGTTACTTTGAAGTTTTCATTACAAAGGTTTCTGGCGGTTTTAGATCCAATAGAGCTACCTCCTAAAATCATCACATTCTTTATGGTTAAATGCTCTTTTCCTACAATTGGATAAAGTTTATCTACGCTGTAGTGAGGAACAGAAAAATACACTTGATCATTTAATTTAAATTCAGTGTCTCCTCTTGGTATGATGGTTTGTGAAACGCCTTCACGTTTAATGGCTATGATAATAAAATCAACAGTAGAAAAGGTCTCTCTAGCTTCTTTTACAGTAGTATTTAATAGAGGAGATTTGTAATCTAGGGTAGTCCCCATGACATTAAACAAACCATTTTCAAAAGTTACAGTATCATTAAATGAAGATTGGTTTAATAGCATTTTAATTTCATCTGCAGCGAGTTCTTCAGGTGAAATCATATAATCTAATCCAAATTTCTTAAAATCAATATGATCATTGTTGAGGAATTCAGGATTGTCTATTCTAGCTATAGTTTTTTTGACACCTAAAGATTTTCCAATGACTGAAATGGTAAAATTAGTATTTTGAGACTCTGTAACAGCCAATAATATATCTGTAGATTCTACTCCAATTTCTTTCAATAATTTTATTGACGTAGCATCTCCTTTTTTGGTGATGACATCCAAGTGGTTGTTGATGTAATTTAGCTTTTCTCCATCAAAATCTATCACGTACGTATCTTGTGATTCGTACGATAATAGCTTTGCTAAATGAAACCCAACGTCTCCGGCACCTGCAATAATAATTTTCATAAATCGTAAGAAATATCATACAAAGATATAAAACTTAATATAGTGTAACCCATATTAGCCATCGATATTCATTTTAAACTAGTTTTGTATCTTTAAGAAAAAAGTTGCTAAATGAAAAAATTAACCATTAAATCATGGGCTATAGATGATAGACCCAGAGAAAAATTAATGAGTAAAGGAGCTTCAGTTCTTAGTTCTGCAGAACTTCTTGCGATATTAATTAGTTCAGGAAATAAAAAAGAAAGTGCTGTAGATTTGTCTAAAAGGATATTAGAATCTGTGCAGTATAATATTCATGAATTGGCTAAGCTTTCGTTAAAAAAATTAACAACATTTCATGGGATTGGTCCTGCAAAAGCCATAGCCATTGTAACAGCCTTAGAACTCGGAAAGCGAAGGCAACTGGAGGCTTTTGTTCAAAGACCTAAAATTAATAGTAGCCAAGAGGTGTTCTCTATGATGCAACCTCTTATTGGAGCGTTAGCCCATGAAGAGTTTTGGGTACTTTATTTAAATAATTCAAACGAAGTACTTTCAAAACATCAATTGAGCAAGGGTGGGATAACGGCAACATTGGTAGATGTCAGACTTTTATTTAAAAAAGCAATTGAGATATCAGCCGTGGCTATTATTATTTGCCATAATCACCCATCTGGCTCAATACAACCGAGCCGAGAAGATAAAGGAATTACTAAAAAAATTAAAGATGGAGGATTAAGTTTAGATATTAAACTCTTAGATCATTTAATAATTACTGAAAAGTCTTATTTTAGCTTTGCCGATAATGGTGAAATTTAAACCTTTTTTTTAGTTTTGATACTAGTCTATACGCATAAGATTACCCCAAGAGTTCGGTATATCTTTAAGCATATTTTTACTCGAGTTCTGCTTGTTCCAGTATCTTTTACAACAAAGGTTGAGGATTTTGTTGCCCATAATGGGCCAAAAATGAGTTATACAAAGGTTCCTTTAGGGAAAGAATTCTTTGTAAAAAGTAACGAATTGTTGTTTGAACAAGGTATAAATGATTTAGAAATTACCCTTTCATCATGGGACCATACTCCTTGTTTTTTTAATGCAGGACCTCATTCTAGTATACCATTTGATATTTTTGCAGCAAGTTTTTATTTGATTTCAAGATATGAGGAGTATTTACCTCATGTAAGAGATATTCATGAAAGATTTACAGCAGAGCAAAGCTTAGCCTATAATTTTAAATTTTTAGAAAAACCTGTTGTAGATATATGGGTGGTAAAACTAAAAACTATTCTAAAATTACGTTTTCCAGAATATCATTTTCCAGATCGAGAATTTCGCTACATTTCAACCATAGATGTAGATAATGCTTTTGCCTATAAGTATAAAAGCTTTGTTAGAACCTTTGGGGCTTTTATATCAGATTTTTTTAAGTTACAAATAAGAAGTTTTTGGAGTAGAGTATTGGTGCTTTTAAGAATTAGAAAAGACCCCTATAATACATTTGAGAAAATATTAACTTTGAGTAAAACCTATGATGTCAAAGTAATTTTTTTCTTTCTTATTGCAGATTATACCACTTTTGACACCAATGTGTCTGCCACTAAAAGACAATTTAGATTACTAATTAAGCATATTGCTGATTATGCTAGTGTTGGACTTCATCCTTCTTATTATACAATGAAGAATAGTGAGATGTTAAAAAAAGAAAAAGATCGCTTAGAATCGATTACAAATATACCCACAACCATTTCTAGACAACATTTTTTAAGGTTTAGTTTACCTGAAACCTATCAGAACCTGATAGATTTAGAGATTGAAGAAGATTACTCTATGGGCTATGCGAGTCATGTTGGATTTAGAGCGAGTACCTCCATTCCCTTTCATTTTTTTGATTTGGATTTTGAAATACAAACGCCCCTGCTTATTCACCCCTTTGCATTAATGGACACCACTTTAAACGATTATATGGGATTAACCCCTAAACAGTCTTTAGGAAGAACTAAAGATTTATTGAATGAGGTGATGAATGTTAACGGAACTTTTATTACACTGTTTCATAATGAGAGCCTCAGTGGATACCTTCGATGGAATGGATGGAAAAAAGTCTATGAGAAGACGCAAAAATTAATTCATACCCATGTCAATTAAATACATTCATAGAGAACATTTAGATGAAGAGAAATACAACCAATGTATAGACACTTCGCTTCAATCTAAAATTTATGCGTTCTCATGGTATTTAGATGTAGTATGTGATCAATGGGATGTTCTAGTCTTAAATGATTACGAGGCGGTAATGCCAGTTCCTTGGCGAATAAAATATGGGATCAAATATGTATATCCGCCTTTTTGGGTATTGCAATTAGGAGTTTACGCTAAGGAGGCTATTGATGAAAATAAATTTCTAACACCTCTTTTTAATAAATTTAAATTTGTTGAGTTAAGAATGAATACCCATAATAATTTTGAGTTATATCCTGAATTTTTACAATTAAAACAATGTCAGAAATTAGTATTAAATACAACGTATAGCTCAATTTTATCCAAGTACAGAAAAGACAGGAAAAAGGATTTGCAAAAAGCTACTACAGCTGATTTGACAGAAAAATGGAACGATTGCTCAAGTAATTTAGTTCAGCTTT
>Ga0228666_1001164_pt1 | contig 11980 bp, 6 predicted proteins | sample 80DmetaG_FD_182702 | JGI IMG/M metagenome (GOLD analysis project Ga0228666, IMG submission 182702) | Seawater microbial communities from Monterey Bay, California, United States - 80D | ecosystem: Environmental > Aquatic > Marine > Coastal | place: USA: California | collected 2016-10-11 | reverse complement strand
GTGGATTGCCGATAACGTGCGCTCAAGTCGTAAAAGCACACAGTTGCCGTTTGCGGAAGATGGTATCCAAGGTGCGTTGACAGTGGCGTTTCAGTTGGAGCCGGAAGTCATTTTCATTGTCTCGGACGGCGATTTCCAGCGCAGTAAAACGGCAAAGTCCGGTGCTGGTGATGTGCCGTGGAAGGATGTGAACCGGACTTTACGCGCATTGACCCGGGAGTATGGAATCAAGCCGCGGATTCATTTTATCGGTTTCAAGGTCGAGCCCGGGGCAGCCGATGCAATTGAGAAAATTACCCGTCGCTTTGGTGGTGAGTTTTCCGACTTTGCGGCGCGGTGAGGTTGTGTGGGTGTTGCTAGTTGGGTGTTGCTGGTTGTTGGTTGTTGGTTGCTGGTTGTTGGTTGGGTTGCTGTACCTTAAGCGCAGCCGGTAAGATCGTAATGCGATTTGTGGCGCGCAGTGAACGGCATAGACGTAAGCGTCCTCCCTTGCCCGATTCCAACTCATTAATTGCCGCCAGAGTTGCAGCATTCGGGATGCGTACCTCAAAGGGGAGCCCCTTCTGAAGGCGCACTTGAGCCAAAGACATGCGGATTGCTTCGGTTGCGCTGATGCCCGGTCCGTCCAAAATCATCTCTGTTTCCCGTTTTAAACTGGGTTCGATCCTCGCTTTCACGACTGCTTCCTTGATTTCCATAATGTATCAATGTGACACATTGGGGCTACATTGGTAAGTCGTCCTCATCATCGTCGTTTCTTATCCTGCCTCCAGACTGCGTTTTCGCAGTTAAAAGGAATGAAGGCGGTTTAACTTTTCCGCTGGCGGGGCTCAGGGAACGAAGCGACGGTGCGGATTCCGGGAGATGTGCTTTGGAGTCCGACAGCCATTGCCGTGTTGATGGGGGAGGGTTATCCACCCAATGTGGTGCTGAATATGTCTCACTGACGTCGTCAGATTCTTCGTTCCAGAGAAGCTGACTTCCTCTATATCCACCTTGAGCAGCTTACCTTCCGACCGCCCAAAAAATGCCGCAGTAAACGAGTCTAGCGGTTCGCAAAACTCTGACGGTTGATGCATTAGTTTTAACTCTTGGGTTCCTTTTGGTTTTCGACAGCCTTCTTTATTGCCTTGGTTGCGAGTCTAACGCGAGCAAAACCGCGTTCTCCCTCCGGATGGTTCTCAATGCCGACGATGGTAATCTCCTTCGTCTCCGGTCCGTAAATCCAGAACATGCGCCGCGCACCGGCTTTCCTGTTCTCAAGATAGGATTCCCAGATGCGCACGCCGTATTTCTCGGTCAACACGTCGATCTCGTGGGACTTGAGCCCCGGATGCCTCGGATTGGTTTCGAGATGCTGCAGAGCCTTACGGATCTTTCGATAAAGATCCTTTTCGTCGCGGTTAAGCTCTCCCGCGACGGCTTTCTCTCCGAGCTCGTTAATCAGCGCTTCGGCTTCGCCGTCAAAATAGATAGTGAACATACGGCTTAAACTTCGGGCAGTTTCGACCAATCAATCTTGGTTCCTTTGTGCCCTGCCTTGTGCCGTTTCACGGCGACGTCGATCTGCTCCAGCATATTCGGTGAGACCAAAACGCGCGGCTCCATCTTGATTGTGCCGTCCTCATATTCGGTGACGTGGTAAAACTCAGTCCGTGCATTGCGGATGGTCAAGCGGCGCTTCGTGTCGAGCTTCGCATCATAGTCTTTCTTAATTGCTACTGCCATAATACCTAAAAACCATAGGTGGGATTTCCCACTTTTCAAGCTTTCATCGCTTTCCCCTCTTTTTCTCCTGCCGCCATGCTGCTGTTTCGCGGTTAAAAGGAATGAAGGCTGTCTCCTTCCTTCGGTTCCCTGGCGCGGGGAGAACGGCCTAAACCATGATAGCCAGGAGGCGACCAGAGACGGGGGTGCAGTAGGACGGTCGATTGGAACCGTTGCGGCTTCAGATTGCCCGTTGCGTCGCTGTCGCGTTGGAGCGGAGAGCGGGTAAAGGATTGAAGGGACGCTTCGATGTTGCGCGTTAGCGGCGTTGCCTCAAGTCCCCGCTGGTGCAAATGCGATATGCCACTTTTCGCCATCGTAAAGGAAAAGAGCTTGCTGATAAGGAACCCCATTTTCGTCAATATACTTGCCATCCGCTAGCGTTACACCGACTGGTAATTGCTCTGCTGCTGCTCCTTCTTCCTCCAGCACTTTACGATCAACGTAGGTAAATTCCAAAATACTGGGATGACTGACCTGTAGATCTTTACGTTGCTTCGGCAAAAGGCTTTCTCTCATCTTTGCCGCTCTCTCAGGATAGGCATCGGAGATGCCATCGTAGCCGAACAGCCAATACGGGTTGTTCGCCTTCAAATCCTCCATCGGTGCCGTGTTTAACCAAGTTATAAAGGAACCTAGGGATTCGTATTTCCTAGGCTTAGATTTCCTAGCCTCCCAAGCTTCTTCGTAAGCAGAGATTAATTCCGCTGACACGACTACATTCTTCTTCCCTCCGAATTCAATCACATGACCGAAGTTATTTCGGTATTCTTTTGGGCGTGCAACGCGCAGACCATTAAATATTAACCCCCGATTAGCTTTATAAGCTTCAGTTTGCTCAGGCATTTTGTATGGAATTTGAGAGGGTAAGTTATAGAATTCATGGCCTTTAACGTGACCCAGAACTAAGTTTATGTCTGCAAGTATGACTTGCTTCAATTCCTCACTAACTTGACCTTCAAAAACCAAAGACATATCGAGGTCAGCAATCTGCAACCGTTCTGGAAAATTCCCGTCCTCCCAAAGCGTTTTAATCGGAGCCTCCTTTAACTCTTCCCCATCCTGTGAAGGCTGATCCTCAACGGCTCCTCCAACAGTTAACGCTTGAGCTGTTTCTCGCGTATCTTCGGCGGATACATCTTCATTTTGCTCATGGATTTCAAATTTAGAATTCGCCTCGTTTTGCCGCAGGAGCTGAAGACCTAACAGTCCAAGTAACAACACAAAAATGATTATTATAGAGTATTTCTTCATGGGCAGTTCCCTGGGAGAAGTTCAGTTCGGCCATTCGCAATTGGCGGACGCAAATCGATGTATTCTCCAATAAATTTACCTTCATGCATGATTGGATTGTCCATACTACTATAGTCTGGGAAAATACCATCCTCGCCCTGCGCGGGAGCCCCATCTAGCTGCACCGCCCAGACAAAGGGAATCGCGTCCAAATTCACGTGGCTGTTTGCTCCGCTGGTGTTGCCGTAAAAGGCTCGGTCAGCGGTTCCTGCGCTGACACCCGAACGAATCAGCACACCAGCCTGATTGTAACACGCCTGATGTCCGTGCCCCCCAGCGACTTCCTCGGATCGGATCTCATAATCTGCATCTGGGTGATAGTAGGTGTCTGCGCCCATATCAAAAAACATGCTAAAGGGCTTATTGTCTTTCCAATTACTGCACGCCAAGGACGATGGTTCTGGATTAATTGCATCCAAATTCGTATCGAGATGCACAATCGAATACACTGCGGGCAAAGCATTTAGCCATCCGAGATCTTGGTTATTGGCTGACCATTGGTCAAAATTAGTCAACGTCTCTGGAGGCACGACCGTAACGATCAGTTGGTCAACCGGTTCACTGTTTTCTTTAACAAGCACCTCGATCTCAAACTTTGTTACTAAATTTGGATCAGGCCTTTCGCCTAAGTTTAATTCAAAGCTAGTTTGGAGCTGCCCGTCCACTCTCCAGTTTAGGACATCAGGATTCTCAAAGACTTCTTGATTGCTTTCGTAGTCGCTGAGATACTTGGCAAGGTTCAGCGGTTGATTACTCCAGATATGCGCTACGCATTTCTTATAATCTCCATAATGAGTTTCTTCGTCCTGCTTAGTGTTAAGATTCAGCGTGTGGGCTTTCCAATTTGGAGAACGGTTACCTCCAATCTCCCGAGTTTCATCATCTGCAAAAGTTTCGAACTCCACCTTAAGCAGCAACACCCGTTTATTCGCAATTTGCTCCTGATATTGCTGCGTTCTATCTGGATGGCCTTCCCAAGGAAACTCAAGCTCATAGCGGTCAACCAGAAGCTTAACGGTATTTGATATCTCTTTAAGTGAGGGGTCCCAAGGGTCCAATACCAGGAAATGTGGTTCAGTCATCGACGAATCGGTGACGTCTACGAAAAGTCCATTCTCGTCCTCAACACTAATTTCCAGAGCCCAATCATAATCCGGATAAAATTCGGGATCATCATTGCCGGGATCGGTAGCAATGTGACTCAATTTAATTTCGTAACTACGATCACGCCTAAATTGATTAAAAATCGAACCCTGATCGTCACTTAACTCTCCAAAGGTCGGAGACTGATGGTTTAATATAACAGAATTTGTTGTAAGATCGGTGACCGCAACCGACCAACGTTCAGACTGACTGCCACTAGGATCTCCAATAATTATTTTAACTTTCAGCATTTCATCTCCAGTTGGTGGTACCCCTCCATCTGAGGCATCATTTGGTATGCTTCCTTGAGTAACCTCAGCGCCATCACCAACCCCATCGCCATCAGAGTCGTAACCATCAGCAATGCCATCATTATTTGTATCCTCTGGACTGGGGTTTGTTCGGTAGGATTGCTCTTGAAAATTATTCAGGCCGTCACCATCGGCATCGCCATGCATACCGTCAATACCATCGGGGCTAAGCGGATTTAATCCTTGATTGACCTCCCATCCATCTCCCAGCAAATCGCCGTCGCTGTCAAAGTAGTTTGCCTGGGTGCCGAACTGGTATTCCTCAAGGTTGCTGAGCGCGTCATTGTCTTTGTCCAGAGAGGCATCGCTTGGATCGGTTGGGCTCAGCCCGAAGGCGGTTTCGTAGTCGTCGGGCATGCCGTCGGTGTCACTGTCAACATGTGTGCTCAAGTTCATCTCGTAACGATATTCCAGTGCATCGGACATGCCATTATTGTCGGTGTCTGCAGAAAGCGGGTTGCCGCCGCTGGAAAACTCCTGTTTGTCGGTGAGACCGTCGCCGTCGCTGTCGGTCGATGGTGCATTGGCGCTGGTTGGGTTGAAGCCGTAGGTCACTTCCCAGCCGTCTCCCATGCCATCATTGTCGGTATCTGTGTTGTTAACGCCAGTAGAATAGCCATCGGTATCACCGTGGGTGCCGTCGGCGTAGAACTCGTCGCCGTCAAGGAGTCCGTCGCCGTCGGTATCGTCTAAGAACGGGTTGCCCATGTTCTCATAATCTTCTAGATTGTTAAGCAGGTCGAGATCATTGTCGTCGGTGGCTGCATAGCGACTCAGTGTGCCCGCATCGCGTGCCACTGAAGCAGCAAGTAGTGAATAGTCGAATGCCACCCAGGATTCATAGTCAATTGATTGACGTTGTCAATTAGGACGTTGCCAGTCAAGTCATCACGAGTGAGTGAATAGTCAAAATCAATTGCAATGGGATTTCTGACTTTTCAAGTTCTTATCTCCTTCTGCGTTTTTTGTCCTGCCTCCAGACTGCGGTTTCGCGATTTAAAAGGAATGAGGTGGTTTCTTTCCTGCAGTTCCCTAGGGCGGGGAGAACGGCCTAAACCATCCTGACCAGGGGGCGACCACAGACGGGGGTGCAGTGGGACGGCCGATTGGAATCGTTGCTCGTGGATTGCCCGTTGCGTCGCTGTCGCTTTGGCCGGACAGGCGGTTAAATCATGAAAACTTGGACAGACCCTTTTTTCAGTTCCCATCTACTTCAACTTTCTGTTGCGGAGTATTAAACTAAAAATCAGCAAAACCAACAATCCTACCAACAGTAACCATTTTGAAAATCCATTGGCTGCTTGCCGAACAACCTCCTCTCCTAAGTTACCCTCAGCTGGAATAACCTGCTCCTTAGGATGCGTCACATTTTCCGAAGCTTTATTTTCTTCACCTATTGGAATGTCGTTAATGATTACAGACTGACCTTGATTCAAGATTACTAGTCCATAACCTAGCGGAGGAACAGATCGAACAATGTCATTGCTTATTCTATCAATGATCGAGTTAACCCTATCGAATAAACGAGGGAAGACACGAAGTACTTCGTCTTCGTATTCACTGCTCTTGATTGTCGCTAATAATTCTTTCAAGGTAGGAATAACTTCAGACGCGCCACTACCCATACCATCAACCATGGTAGAGTATGATTGAGCGATTACTGCAATTTCAATAACATCATTCTGACTTTCACTAAGACCTGATATTCGATTTTTAATCTGTGCTTTTAACGCCTCTATGAAATACTCATTAGTGGTCTTCAGAGTCGAAAAACTTTTTAAAGAATAAAAATCTTCACTACTGTATGGCTGATTTTCTATTTTTCCGAAAAAATGACGATTAAAGATCTCATCATCTAATCCTAATTCGAATATAACCATCGCAGCTTTGCTCCTAATTCCGTTCCCCCCTCCCGTGAGAGCGTAGTCCTCAAGACTATCTTTAAGATATTCAGAAGGTCGAGCATAGCGCAAAGTTGTTAAAGTACTTGGATGACCGCGTTTTATCCCATCGTATTCTACCATCGACAATAACATCGCCTCAAAAGGCTCTAGTGTTGTCGCTATGTCCTTTAATTTATTGATCAACGCTGGATCAGGAGACTTCCACCACTCAATCTTTTCTTTTCCAATATAAGACTGACGAACAAGGTAACTGTTAATGTTCGATATATGCTGACGTATGACCTCTGAATTCTGATCATCAGAATCCAAATCATTTAGTAAGTCATGTAGCTCATTTGCCTGAAGCGTCCACGTGAAAAATACTAGAAATAAAAATATAGTTTTCATTCAATCGTTATAATCTCGGTCGTAAATTGCTCCGTAAATCCCAATGTGCTAATTCCTGGCTGCCTCGAATATTCAGGAGAGAAGAAGTAAAGCTCTTGATAGCTCCCATTAGATCCTTGGAAAATAATTTCATATGCTGGAAATTTATCACGAGAACCAGTTACTGCGATGATAGGACTCAAAGGGTCTTCGAATGCGTTCACTTGAACCAGCAGATTCCAGTCAATGTTTGGCGTAAGAGCCCCTGGGGCATACCATGGCATAGCACCATCTTCAGCTGAACCGATAACTCTGAGCAACACAGTACGTCCTGACCTAGATTCACGTAGGTAACTTGATGAGACGAACTCTGGTGGACCTTGCTCGTGAACTGTAGGGCCATTGCTGTCCCACTCATCTCCATGCTTATCCAATAAGTCTAGAATAGGCACCGACAGCTGCTTGACGTAATGAATAGACAGATCCGCGACTGTTTCATCTCTTTCATCGTCCAAGTCTGCTTCAGAATGGAGATCATCATAAGGAGTGATAACTACGCGTTGACGCATACGATAACTAATTCCATCGATGTCACTTTCAATCGCAGCCTTTCTGTCATCTCCTTCAGCTATGACTGTGTAAAGAATTCCTAATGCAGCATCCAGAAATGATGCTGGTTGCTCAGGCTCAGACCACAGGTATGGAATAAATGCTCTAATCACAACTGGAAACTCACTTTGGACGACGGTGCATTTAACTGAGTCACCATCATACCAATTCCCACCAACACCGATCTGCATCGTGATTTCTTCACCGCCACGAGATTGGCTCTTTGTCAGGCCTTGAAAGTATAGAGTCGTGTCAACGTTCGCAGCAAATTCAGTCACCTCAGACTCAACCAGAGTTTGGCGCGTGTCATCACTGTAAATCTTGTAGCGGCCACCATTAGCAAACTTGAGCCTAAATTTTGCAGTCGATGGAAGCGAGCGGTTCGCATGCAGTTTGAGCTGCGTCACCGGGGCTACATCGTCTCCATCTACCTCTCGCTTGATCGATACATAGCCACCATCGTTCACATCTTCTCTCGCTTCATCCAACTCACCTGTTGCAGGGTGAACAATGTCCAAGTCCACCTTGAGCAGCAACACCCGTTTATTCGCAATTTGCTCCTGATATTGCTGCGTTCTATCTGGATGGCCTTCCCAAGGAAACTCAAGCTCATAGCGGTCAACCAGAAGCTTAACGGTATTTGATATCTCTTTAAGTGAGGGGTCCCAAGGGTCCAATACCAGGAAATGTGGTTCAGTCATCGACGAATCGGTGACGTCTACGAAAAGTCCATTCTCGTCCTCAACACTAATTTCCAGAGCCCAATCATAATCCGGATAAAATTCGGGATCATCATTGCCGGGATCGGTAGCAATGTGACTCAATTTAATTTCGTAACTACGATCACGCCTAAATTGATTAAAAATCGAACCCTGATCGTCACTTAACTCTCCAAAGGTCGGAGACTGATGGTTTAATATAACAGAATTTGTTGTAAGATCGGTGACCGCAACCGACCAACGTTCAGACTGACTGCCACTAGGATCTCCAATAATTATTTTAACTTTCAGCATTTCATCTCCAGTTGGTGGTACCCCTCCATCTGAGGCATCATTTGGTATGCTTCCTTGAGTAACCTCAGCGCCATCACCAACCCCATCGCCATCAGAGTCGTAACCATCAGCAATGCCATCATTATTTGTATCCTCTGGACTGGGGTTTGTTCGGTAGGATTGCTCTTGAAAATTATTCAGGCCGTCACCATCGGCATCGCCATGCATACCGTCAATACCATCGGGGCTAAGCGGATTTAATCCTTGATTGACCTCCCATCCATCTCCCAGCAAATCGCCGTCGCTGTCAAAGTAGTTTGCCTGGGTGCCGAACTGGTATTCCTCAAGGTTGCTGAGCGCGTCATTGTCTTTGTCCAGAGAGGCATCGCTTGGATCGGTTGGGCTCAGCCCGAAGGCGGTTTCGTAGTCGTCGGGCATGCCGTCGGTGTCACTGTCAACATGTGTGCTCAAGTTCATCTCGTAACGATATTCCAGTGCATCGGACATGCCATTATTGTCGGTGTCTGCAGAAAGCGGGTTGCCGCCGCTGGAAAACTCCTGTTTGTCGGTGAGACCGTCGCCGTCGCTGTCGGTCGATGGTGCATTGGCGCTGGTTGGGTTGAAGCCGTAGGTCACTTCCCAGCCGTCTCCCATGCCATCATTGTCGGTATCTGTGTTGTTAACGCCAGTAGAATAGCCATCGGTATCACCGTGGGTGCCGTCGGCGTAGAACTCGTCGCCGTCAAGGAGTCCGTCGCCGTCGGTATCGTCTAAGAACGGGTTGCCCATGTTCTCATAATCTTCTAGATTGTTAAGCAGGTCGAGATCATTGTCGTCGGTGGCATTTAAGTCGATCCCGGCCTGAAGCTCGATCCAGTCGGGCAGGCCGTCGCCATCGCTGTCGATAAATTCGTCGGCGCCGATGTCGCGGGTGGCAAGCACTGCTTCGCCGTCGCAGTCCGTTAGATTGGCGTAATCGCTGTAGGCGCCGAGCGAACCGCGGTCTCTGGCGATGGAGCCGGCTGCCAATGAATAGTCGTAGGCTAGGCCAGGATCGTCCGTGCCTTGATCGACGCCGTCGATCAGGACGTTGCCAGTTGTTACGCCGCGGGCCAGTGAATGATCAAAAATGACCGAGGCAGTTTGCCCGTCGATTTCAGTGGAATTGCCCGGATTCCACAGCAAGGTGTTGACGAGGGTGATGGTGTTACTACTGGAGCTGTTGTAAATCGCACTGCCTGAGCCGCCGAGATTCCCTGCGATGGTGCAGGCGATGAACAACGGATCACCTGAGCCGATATAGATGGCTCCGCCGCGGTCGCCGACGGTGTTGTCGATAAAGCGGCAACCGATGAAGCGTGGCTTGTTCTGCTTGCCTGAAATGTGGAGGTAAAGCGCTCCGCCGGTGTAAGAAGAAGATCCGGTGTTGGCTCCCTGGAATGTCAGCCCGGCAAAGACGCTTTCACTGTAAAGGTAAAGTCTCGGATTGTTGAGCCCGTTTAAGTCGATGATCGTATTGCGGGCTCCTTCGGCTCCGAAAACATAGAGGCGGTCGTTAAGCCTGCCGAGCACCTCGTTGTAGGTTCCGGGGTGCACCTCGATCACGTCGTAGTCATTGGCATTGCTGATTGCCGCCGAGAGGGTCTTCTTTTTGACGGCGGTTTCAGCGGCAAGTGTCTTATCAACTATAAAATATTTGTAATCGCCGGTTTGAGTTTCCGTGAAGGACAGCTTGCTAAGAGCATCGATTGGGTCGGTTTTATGGTTGTATTCAAAAACATTCGGAACGCCGTCGCCGTCGAAATCAGCAGACGCCTCTTGGTCAAGTGAACCGAAATGCTGCTGTTCCCAGGCATCGTCCATCCGGTCCAGATCGCTGTCGGCCAAAACGGTGACATTTACCGGATCAGAAATAGTCACCGTTCCGAACGGATCCACTGCTCTGGCCGTCAATGCATAACTGCCGATAATCGGATCAGCCCAATAGTAGTTGTAGGATGGTGTTGTATCTTCGCCAATCCTGGTCTCATTATAAAAGAATTCGACCCGCTCGATGCCAAAATCGTCATCACTGGCTGAAACGTTAATCCTTAAACTCTGATCTGACCAGATGGTGTCGCCATCCGCGGGCCAAGTGATTGAAATGGTGGCAGGCGTGTTGATGACTTCAAGCACCGCCGTGATGATCCACGGTGTGGTACCGGTGCCTGAGTGGGCGATCTCTATGTCGGTGACGTAGGTGCCGGGGGCGAGATCGTAGCTGTTGAAGTTAACCTCTAGGGTGGAGCTGCTCCCTGTGGTAGTGGTGCCGGTCAGGGGTGATACCTGAACGAATTTTGCAGACTGTGGTGTATATGAAAGCGCCAACCCATTGGATAATTCGAATGTGGGATGAATGGTGCGGTAGCCGTTATAAAAAACTTCAATGCCGTTTGTGCCACTGGAGTCTTCAATGCCTACCGTGGCACTTCCCGTATAGCCGCCTATCTCCTTGTAATGGACGTCGATCAACCCGCTGGCGTGAAGGACCACCTGGAAGGTGTTCGACTGAGTGCTGCGATCCGAATCGGAATCACGCATGACGCGCTCATACTGCACAATGATCCTGTCCGCGAATTCCTGAAAATAAACCTCACCTCCGTCGTCAGCGATGGCGTCATTGGTGTCGAGGTCGTCCCACAACAGTGCGATGAAATTGTTTGGTTCATATTCGTACGGGATGGCATCATTACCCGAATCGGTACTGGGCGAACCGAAGGTAAGCAGACCATTGGAAGCGACATAAACCTGGTCGTAGCTGGTTTCGTAAAACGGAAAGGTGAAGTTGTTTAAAACAACTTCCTGCGCAGCATTGTCGGTTTCAGAAATATCGGGTAGCAGCGTCCCCGAGGTGGAAATATCCGTCCAATTGTAGACGGCGCCACCGGTCAGGTTGTCCTCGAAGTCGTAAATGATCTGTGTGCCGGCGAGATTGTTGCTGAGCGTGACTGTAAAATTCGCATCGGGGCTTACCGGATTGTTCAGATAAAGTTGCTGGGTAGTCGAATCGCGATGTGTGAGCGTTGCTACGACAGTGCTCGGAAATACGCCGAATTGATCGTACCAAAAAAGCTCCCAGTCATCGGGGATCCCGTTAGAATCATGGTCGTCGCTGGCAAGGGGGTCGCTCTGCTGTAAGAGCTCGCTCCAGTTGTTGATATCGTCGCTGTCAAAATCATCGTTGCGGGGGTCTGATGTAGGCATATCGGTATATTTAAGACGTACAAAGGCCGTATTCTGGTCGTTGCTGAATTGCCATTCCGCCACCTTATCTTCTCCTTCGATGATCAAAGGCATGTACTGCCACGACAACAAGTCATCGGACTGCTGAATGAAATAGGTGTTGCCCACGTGCCCCCACCAAGTGAAAGACCAGGTATTGTTATATTTATCGTACTCCAGGCAGGTGGCTTCATTCGGGTTGGCGCCCGCTTGCCCCACAGTCACCAATCCGACGATGATCAGTCTGAATAATGCAAAGGCAAAGGAATGCCTGATACTGGTGTGTTTCAAAATGTAGTTCAATGATATTGCCTTTTCGAACACTACAGCCATG
>Ga0228666_1001159_pt1 | contig 11998 bp, 13 predicted proteins | sample 80DmetaG_FD_182702 | JGI IMG/M metagenome (GOLD analysis project Ga0228666, IMG submission 182702) | Seawater microbial communities from Monterey Bay, California, United States - 80D | ecosystem: Environmental > Aquatic > Marine > Coastal | place: USA: California | collected 2016-10-11 | reverse complement strand
GTGTATAAGAGCAATTGAAAAACTACAACATACGGATATAATTGTAATCATCAGAGGAGGTGGAGACACTAATGATATTTCAGGCGCTTATGACGATATTAAACTATTTGAGGCAATTAAACAGTCCGAAATTCCAATTGTAACAGCAATTGGTCACCAGCAAGATAAAGGAGATAAGCTAATTATAACTCAAGTAAGTGATATGGATTTTCCAACCCCAACCGCACTTGCGAAAGACCTTAATCGTATATTCCTTGAACCAGTTATTAAAATTATAGATAATCAAATTAACATCAATGATGTTGGATTTTTGGAAACTACCAAAAAACTTCAAGATAGACTTTATTGTGGTGTTCAATCTCTCGTAGATAGCTGCTTGAAGCTGAAATTTAAAGGACCTATAGTTAATGTAAGTGATAAAGATACTTGCGTAATTGTGAATAGAAACAACAGTTATTATGAACTGACACTAAGTGATATGAAGGAGATTAAATTGCCAGAAGGAATAGTATCCGCAAAAGATAATCTACTCCAGGCACTTCAAAATAGAGAAATCAAGCTAATTGTCAAATACTTAAATCTTCTCAAAATTGAATCAGATAATTTAATCAATTTGCTGGATAAAAATTGTAATGAAATACAAAAAATGGATAAGTATGAGTCTAAATATGAGGATTTGGTTTCCAAAAAATATAAAAAATTCTATCTTAATAACACTCTTACCGCTAAAACAGTAAATGACTTTTTACAAATTAAAAGTACGCTTCTATATTATAAAGAAGTTGTCAAAGATGAACAATCCTCCAGAGAAGAACTGTGTGATATTATGAAATTAACCTTTAATTAGGAGCTTGTGCGGCTTAATTCGGAAAATTTAGTATTATCAAAATATATAATAATGATATATCAAAAAAACGAAATTATTGGAAGTGACAAATTTTGGAAATTTGTTGACGATATAAATTGGGTTTCGCGTCCATCAGATAAAGAAGTCGAAGAGACAAAAAGTTGGTATAGTAAAGAAGAACTACAACAATTTAGAGAGGAATCAGATTATTTATCTGGGTTAATTTCGCAAACTATTTTTTCTGATGAATATCAACATGTTTGGTTTGGAGGATGTGATGATTTCTGTATGATGGATTTGCCGGCTGAAGTTGTAGGTAGAGGTAAAGATTTTTTTTTAGAACATGTAAATAATGTTGATAAGCTTATCAAATTTGGAACAGAGGGAGATATTGAAGAATGTTTTGATTATATTTTTCACGATGAAGAAGATAGCAACGGTTTGGAGGATATAATTAAAATGTAGTTATTAAAGCAAATTTGATATTAAATATAATCGTCTATTTGATATTAAATATAAACCTTTATTTAATATTAAAAGATGAATTCGGCAAAAAATTTATTAGGAAAAGACGCAATCATCCGATCTTTTAAAAGAAATAATGTTGATACTATATTTGGTTATAGCGGTGGAGCAATTTTACCAGTATTTGATTCATTATCTAATAGTGGTATAAAATATTTTATGAATAGACATGAACAGAGCAGTGGTCATTGCGCTGAAGGATATGCGAAAGTTTCTGGTAAACCAGGTATTGTTACTACTACTTCAGGACCAGGTGTTACTAATTTAATTACTCCTCTTCAGGATAGTTATTCCGATGGTGTCCCTATTATTGTATTCACAGGTCAAGTTCCTACTCATGCTATAGGCACAGATGCTTTTCAAGAATGCCCTGCTATAGAACTTACAAGACCATGCACAAAATGGAATTATCAACTTAAAGATGCCGATGAAATTGAATATATTATTGATAAAGCATTTCATATTGCCACAACAGGAAGACCAGGCCCAGTTCATATTGATTTACCAAAAGATATAATGAATAACAAAGTCTTAAAAGAATCAAGAGAATTTGGACCTTTAGAGGAGAAAAAAGAAATGGACGCACATAATCTCATAAAAATGGAGGTGCTTTGTAATTTAATAGAAAAATCAGAAAGACCTTTAATTATTGCGGGACATGGTTGTGTAAATTATGACAAACAAGTGACATTTATGGCACACAAATGTAATATACCTGTGACAACTACTCTTCATGGATTAGGAATATTTGATGAATATAGTAGTAAATCACTTCATATGTTAGGAATGCACGGTTCGGCTTATGCTAATTATGCTGTTCAGGAAGCAGATTTAATATTAAGTCTTGGATCAAGATTTGATGACAGAATTATAGGAACTAAAGATGGATTTGCTCCTGAAGCAAGAAAAGCTGAACGAGAGGGAAGAGGAGGTATATTTCAGGTCGAAATAGAGCCATATCAAATAGGTAAATCTATAGTGCCAACTGAAACATTTATAGGTGACTGTGGCGAGTTCCTAAATTACGTTGTTGATAATACAGGTTATAGGTCGCGAAAAAAATGGTTTGATAGAATCAGTAAATTAAAAGAAATGTATCCTTTCAATTATAAAAAATCTAATAATCATATTAAGACTCAGCAAGTTATTGAAAAGATCTCAGAAAAAACATCTATGCTACAAAATACATTAATCTCTACAGGAGTAGGTAATCATCAGATGATGACTGCTCAATTTTATAGATGGACAAGTCCTAAACAAATGCTCAGCAGTGGTTCTCTTGGAACAATGGGGGTAGGAGTGCCCTTTGCTATAGGAGCTAAATTAGCATGTCCCGAAAAAATGGTAATATGTATTGATGGTGACGGGTCTTTTAATATGACTATGAATGAACTTGCTACAATTGCTGAATATAATATACCTGTTAAAATTGCTATTATGAATGATTCTAGACAACAAATGGTTTATGTTTGGCAAGAACTATTCTTTAATAGTAACTTTATTTCAACAACCAATCATAATCCTGACTATAATATGTTGGCCGAATCATTTGGTATTAAGTCAATTAGATGCGATAATCCTTACGATCTTGACCAGGCAGTTACCGAATTTATCAAATATGATGGTCCAATATTAGGTAATTTTATTGTAGAACCAGATAAATGTTTGCCTCTTGTAGCTCCCGGAAAAAATTTAGATGAAATGATTCTAACAGATGATGAGGATATATTACTTACGGGGGAAGCACCTAATTAACATAGTCAAAATTTAAATGTAATTTGGTAGATATACTATGTAGTTTTTTTACATACTACTTAACAAATATATAGTTTACTACTAAATTAGTATATAATTTAATATTAAAGCTATCTCATCACTATATCCATATGTCTGTTTTCAAACACCTACCTAATGCGGTAACAAAAATTCATAAAGAAATTGTTCCTATTTTAGGAAATGGAAGTGTAATAATAGATAAAAATCAACAAAAATATCTTGATTTAACATCTGGAATAGGTGCCCTTAGCACCGGACATAGTCATCCAAAGGTAATAGAAAGTGTGAATCAACAATCTCAACTATATGTTCATATGGCTCAACAAATTTTTGGTTCCCATGCTATTCAGGAAACATTAACAGAAAAAATCTTAGGAACATTTGAATCTAAAAATTTAAATAATATTTTTTATACTAACTCGGGTTCAGAGGCAACTGAAAATGCGCTCAAAATTGCTACTAAATATACTGGAAAATCTAATATTGTATGTATCAAGGGTGGTTTTCATGGAAGAACAATTGGAGCACTATCAGTAACAAGTTCAAATACAACTTGCAGGAACGGCGTAAGACCTTTATTATCTAATATTTATTTTTGTGGAAAAGAAACTAAAGATGAAATAGATGAGTTTTTCAGCACACAATGTTCTCTTCAGGATACTGCTGCTATTATTTTTGAATCTATCCAAGGAGAGGGAGGTATACAATCACTTGATAAAAATTATCTGCAATATTTGCGAAATTTAACCCAAGAACATGGTATACTAATGATAGCAGATGAAGTTCAATGTGGGGCAATGAGAACAGGAGAATGGTGGAATATTGAAAGCAAGGGGATTCGTCCTGATATGATGACTTTTGGAAAAGGCATCGCCAGCGGGTATCAGCTTGCCGGTGTTGTATCATCTTCTAAAATAATGAATAATTTAGGTAAAGGTTTTTTGGGTGGAACTTATGGGGGAAATGCTATAAGTAGTGCTGCCTCTGTTGCTACAATAGATATATTAAATGACGAAAATGTAAAGACTCATATAAAAAAAATAGGTAAACTAATAAAAGATGAAATTGAAGAGGAGTATATAGTTAAAGAAGTTCGCCAACATGGATTAATGATAGCAATTGAATTTAAGGATGAATATAATAACAATGAATTTACATCTTTTTTAGTAGATAGTCTAAGAGATATGGGGATTTTAGTATTACTATCTGGTAATCAAGGTCAGTATATTAGACTTCTCCCTTCATTATTAGTAGAAGAGAACCAAATAAATTTTTTCTTAGTTTCTTTTAAAAATATTCTCCACAGAATGGATTTTTATGGTTAATTAATATAGACTTAAGATTATTTTAATATTAAGTTTATAATGAACAAAGATTCAATATATTTTCCACCCGGAATATGGGGTAAGATAACATCTTTTTTAGGGAAAGACTATTGGTATAATAGACAACAATTAACTTATTTATCACAAGTGATAGACCTTCACAATTCGGATTATAAATTCAGCAGTTATTGGCTTTGGAATCCTTGGAGACAAAAAGAAGAGAATAGTTGGTATTTAAATAGAACACTTAGAAAACCAGAAATACCTGAAAGATTTATGAATTATAGAGATAATCCATATATTTCAAAGATTGACCCTCCAATTATAAATCATGATACACATACTATGGATAACTATTATGATAAGCATGTAAACTTTCGTGATCTAGTATTCTGTTTTCATGGTATTTTAGATTAGATAAGATAATCGAATAATAAGTTATTTTCGTCTACTTTTTTGAACTTATATTTATGCTTTTTCATATTTTCTATAACAATATCTATTTGTTCTGGAAAATCTAACTCAATTCCTACCATAACGGTTCCCGTATCTCTATTTGTTTTTTTAAGATATTCAAATCTAGTAATATCAATATTATCTACAAGGATATCATCAGTGAATTTAATAAGCTGTCCAGGAACTTGTTTAAATTCTATCAAAAAATAGTGTTTAGTTTTATTATATATTGCTGCTTTTTCAATCATATCTGGGTATCTTGTTAAATCATTATTACTTCCTGTCAGAATACATACTACATTTTGTCCTACTATATCATTTTTAAAATGGTCAAGACCTGAAATAGATAATGTTCCAGCTGGTTCAAGAATAATACCATCATTTTGATAGGTATCAATAATATCTTTGCATAGTTTACCATTATTTACACTAACGACTTTGTCAACTACAGAATTACATATGCTAAAACACTTATCGCCAACTTCTTTTACAGCCGCGCCGTCGACAAATGTATCTACATTTTCAACTGAAGTGATAGCTTTATGATTAAGAGATAATTCAAGTGAATTAGCATTATTAGGTTCAACACCAATAACTTTACATGAAGAATTTTTATATCTTGAGTATGAGCCTACACCACTTATCAGTCCACCTCCTCCCACACACGAAAATATATAATCAGGGGTTAATTCATCGTAAATTTCTTGAGCTACAGTACTTTGTCCAAGCATCACATCGTAATCATTGAATGGATGAACAAATAATGTGTTATTAATGTCTGAGTCATACAATGATTTATCCATACATTCTTGAAAACTATCACCAAACACTTGTAAATTTAAATATTTGCCACCAAAATGTTTAATTCTATCTATTTTTTGCTTTGGTGTTGATGTTGGTACATAGATAGTATGATTTAATTTAAGTGTATTACATGTAGTTGCTACACCTTGAGCATGATTTCCTGCCGAACAAGTGGTAATTGATATATTTTTTTCATTAGAATAGTTCTTAAATATTTTGTAATAAGCTCCTCTTACTTTAAAAGATCTTACAGTTTGAACGTCTTCTCGCTTAAAATAAATATTAGCATTGTATTTTACTGATAACCTTTCATTCAGTTCAAGAGGTGTATTTTTTATAATATTACTATTTTTAATAATATTTCTTGCATCAGAAAAAGCTTTCTTACCAAAAAACATATACCTGCTATATAGGTATAATTTAATCTTAAGTAATGACACAAATAATTTCTTAATATAATGTATATGAATAACCACCATAATTCGCATAACTTACATCATTTTGAACAAATTGGTGGAAAAGTAGTAACCACTAAAGTTTTTTATGCTGATACACCGCAAAATAGAAAACTCAAAAGAGTTGGTAAACTGTATAAATACAAACATAAGTATGGGCCTCCAGGAAGAAAACCTCGTGTGTGGTATACATTAGTAAAAAAGAAGTCTCCTAAAAATTGTCCACTTAATAAAGAAATGAGCCCTAAAGGCAATTGTGTATTAAAAAAATGTCCATCTGGGAAAAAACTTACTCTTAAAGGAAAATGTATTAATAAAGCTAAAAAATCAAAAAGCTCACCTAAAAGAAAAAGCTCACCTAAAAGAAAAAGCTCACCTAAAAGAAAAAGCTCGCGCACCAAACGTAATAGATAAGTATTAAATAAGACTGTTATTATTTAATATTTACATTCTTTATTTGATTTAAATGAGCATCAAAACTGTCTTTAATTGCTTTAGATAATTCATTGGAGAATTGTTTAGTATCAATATTTGTTACAACTTCTGAATTATCATCATCCATATGTATCTTTTTATGGTATTTACAAAAAAAAAATTTATGCCATGATCTTGGCATATAATTTAATTTAGATTTTATTTAATTTATTTTACCATGATGCATCATACAATGCAATTTCATATAACATGGTCCTTTATTGGTAGCATATATAAGAGAATCAACAACTTTATCGAAATCTGATTTACGCGATTCATCAATTCCATCCTGCCACATTTCTAAATTACTTTTAAGTTCTCGCCCATAGCAAACTTTATGTAGATTATTTGCATCATTAAAAGTGCCGACTAATTCATCAAAAGTTCCTATAAAAGTCATTGGTAAAAACTCGAAAAGATATTTATGAAATTCATCGTCACCACGAATATTATCAATTTCACTATAATCAGGTAGGAACATCTGTCTATAAGTAGGGTCTATTATAAAATATCCATGTGTTAGAAAACTATGTGTTTGTTTACTTGTGAAATTTCCTTGTGATTTACTAGTAAGTGTGCATTCATATCCATATGTTTTAAGATAATAATCTAATAAATAGCTTACCCCCCCGCAATTATCTTTACCATCAAATGTATACTTTGATTTTTTATCAGTTACTTTCATTCGATGCTTGTTATGTAGACTGTTGGTATTAGGCATATAATTTAAGATTGGCAGGGTTTTATCAATAAAATTCATTGATTTGTCACAAATTCTGGCCAGTCGATTCATTTTTTAATCAACAAATTTTAATTATAATTTGTCAAATTTGTTTATTACGTATTATTAATATTATTAGTAATCAGTAATTATTTTCCCTTATTTTAATATTTTATAATTCACGTTAAACGGTTTCAGATGTTTGAGGAACCATATACACTACATTACCAGGTGCTATACTGTTAAATTCTCGTGAAGCTACAGGTGTTCTTTCAATTTCTCTTTTTTTACAGTTTAATTTTTCAATCATACAGAATCCACTTATTACTACTAACCCGGTAAAAACATACATTACCTCATTTGAAATATGTTTAGTTTCTCTATTATATACTGCTATTGTTACAAAAATTATAGTTGTAATTACAAATCTAAATTCTCTATGAAATGATAACATCAAAAATGAAATGGCAAGTAAACCCCAAATAACCTTGGTAAATATCTCGACCCATTTATGTTTTAAAATACAACTTCGCAATTCTTTATTGTAATTATAGTAAACAGAACATGTTATATTAAATTCATTATTTTTTCTAGTATTATTTAAATTTATTACTGAAGTTAATATAGGTATTGGTCGTGAAGTAGAATTAGGAGTTGGACTTAATGTCGGGGACACTGTGATCAATAGTGTAGGATTAGGTGATGGGCTCAAGGTGGGCGAGAGTGTTGGCGATAGTGTAGGATTAGGTGATGGGCTCAAGGTGGGCGAAAGTGTCGGTGAGAGTGTTGGAGATAGTGTCGGTGAGAGTGTTGGAGATAGTGTCGGTGAGAGTGTCGGATTAGGTGTCGGACTCAATGTAGGCGAGAGTGTCGGAGATAGTGTCGGAGATAGTGTCGGTGAGAGTGTCGGATTAGGTGTGGGACTCAATGTAGGCGAGAGTGTCGGAGATAGTGTCGGATTATGTGTGGGACTCAATGTAGGGGCCAATGTTGGGACTTGAGTTGGGGCTAATGTTGGGACTTGAGTTGGGGCTAATGTTGGGACTTGAGTTGGGGCTAATGTTGGGACTTGAGTTGGGGCTAATGTAGGGACTTTAGTTGGGGCTAATGTTGGCGCGAGAGTAGGTGATAGAGTCGGAGAAGTAGTTGGAACAGGAGTTGGGACAGGATTAGAATAATTAGTAGGTGTAGGAGCAGGAGTAGGAGCAGGAGTAGGCGCAGGAGTAGGCGCAGGAGCAGGAGTAGGGTTCGTCTTTGAACTAAGTGTTCTCATAAAATTAGTTGATTCATCATTACGTGATTTAGTAGAATACCTTCTATTAATAATTAATTTATCTAAATCTTGAACAGTTAGTTGTTCTGCTAAAGTATTAGATACTATTAATAAAAAAAAGCTGTATAACATATTTAATCTCATCCCTGATAGTTGTATTATGCTAAGTAATATTTAAATAAATATAGTTTATATAAATTATTAACAGATTAAGGAAATATAATATTAAAAAACAAATTTGATAAAATATTTAAAGATTAATTATATAATATATAAAATAATGACGACTTCTCTCCAGACAAACAACCAAACTTACATTCACCGTTGCCGTGAGTATTCTGTTCCTACCGGATACAAACTTTCTAATAAGATGCGTGTATTTCCTCCTCATAGCGAGCGTTCATCTACAATTCGTGAAACCACTGATAGGGATGGTAAGTCTCCTTCTAAGACTATAGTAGCACAAGTTGAAATGTGGGAAAAGGTAACAGCATTTGTAGAGAAACATAATGCTCTTCCCAGCAAGGAGTCAGGAGATGCTGATCAGGCAGAGATGCATAAGTTTCTACTGACATCTTCTTCACCCGATACATTTCAGCGAATTTACTACATTCATCAGGATGGTGTAGCACCTTGGTTTCCAATTTACGGAGAAGTTTATGGAACTCAAGCAGTAAGGGGAGTTCGTGGATATGTAAATCATCGTACTGGACAAACAATTATAGCTACAAAAGATACGGTTCAGCCACCCCCTATTTTGTATGATTGTATTGTATCTTCTGCTGAATTGGCAACTAATGTAAAACCTCTTTCAATGTCCACAAGTTTGAAGACTACTGAAAATCAGTAAGGTCAGGGTAAGTAAATAAAAATTAAATTAAATAATCTATAAAAATATTTTTATTTTTCTAATTTATTTTTCTAAACTCGCAAACCCAATTACCATATTCATTAAAGATCTTAGTTATTTCTATTCTATCATTAAATTCATTAAGGTAATCTCGAAACATCTCTTCGGTATATACGTAATAATATCTATCAAATACCTCGTATTGTCTAACATTATTATCATCCTCATACGGACGATTCCATTTAACCATATTATCGCCTACATTAAATTTCTTTTTTGTATTACCAGGTTGTTCAACTGCCCATAGAGTTAGGAAACCACTACCGCCAGTTTTAATAACATTAATCATATTATTAAGAGCTTTTGTCCGGTGTTCTTTCGTAGAAAGATGATGAAAAACAGCTATTGATAATACACAATCAAATTGCTCATCTACAAAAGATTGTCTTAGACAACTATCTAAATGTGTATTATCTAGACCAGTTTTTTTACAAATTTCAACAAATTCGGGGCAAAGATCAATTCCAGTTACACGATGACCGTTGTTATTGGCATACAACATATTTTTTCCATTACCACAACCTATTTCAAAAATATTTTGATTAGGAAGTTGTTTATCAATATAGTTTTGAACACAAGGCCATATATTTCTTCGTGTATCTGAAAAGTTGTCGAAGTTTTTTCTATAAAAACTATGAACATACTTAGCTTCTGTGTGAGTAGGTATAATTTCAGGATTAAGCATTTTTATTTAAAAAAATAAATAAATAAACTTATCAAATTTAACATTTATTACCAATCATTGAAATTGCGATTTTGAGAGCTTCTTTTGTATTGAGGACTTTCTTTTTTGACCTATAATAATAGAGCTTACCTTTAGAAAATTTATTAATAACATTTTGAGCTATTATTAAATCACATCCTTTTTTTATTTTGGTATTTTGTTTATTTAGTGTAGGACTCGGTTTGTTTGGCTTAACATTAGGTTTGATTATATCAGCTTTTTTTTTATAACAACAGCTATTCCCTTTTTTATTTTTCTTGGATTCAAACCCTTTTTTACAAGGGGGAGATGGATTACGTTTGCCGCATGATGATTTTCTATCAGAAGGTTTAGGTGTAGGTTTAGGTTTATTGTGACTTATTCTGTTATCGGCGCATATTTTGGTCATTAAACTGTCTACAACCTTAGTAATTCTCTGGTGATTTTTCTTACCATCTGATGTATTTAATTTTGGATCTACAAGAACCCAAGCATCAATACCCTCTGTTAATATTCCATAACCATTTTTATATTTTTTTTGATTAGTTACATTTAAATCTTGTAGTCCAATATATTTTTCAATAGGACCCATTTTAAGAACCTTCTTAAGACTAAAATCTTTTTTCATTAGTTTTTGAATAGCACTAAACATATTAACTTTTTTAGAACAAGTTTTAAATAATTTATGATTTTTAAGATAATCGGCAGTAGTTTTATTAATCATAATGCCTTCCGCTGGTTTAAATCCTTGATTTGTTATTACTATAGTTTCTTTTATTTTTTTAGTTTTAGGAGTAAGTATATCTACACTACCATAACTATTGTAACGTCCTGGTTTGGTTATAGAACCATCTTTTTTTATTACAACAACACTATTATTCCAATTGTATTTTTTATCAAAATCTTTTTCCAACTGTTTATAGGTTTTTTTATTATCCTCGTAGATTTCGTCAAAAAAATACATAATTGTAGGATTTCCAGTAATAACATCAAATTCAGTCCACTGACCCATATTTATATAATTAGTTAATATTTACAAATCAGTTGATTTAAAGTCAGATTTATATTTATTCCATAACATTTTAAGCGCATCTTTTAATGAAGAATTTTCTATATTACTGCTATCAAAGTCAATAAGAGTGTTGTATAAATCGACCTCTTTATATTTTATCATTTCGGGCGGTGTATAACAAACACTTTCACCTAATTTATTCAATTTACTTATATATGCATGAATTATTTTACTTTTATCTGATTCATATTCTTTATTTAAAATACATAATATGTTTTCTATAAGCATAGTTAGGTCTTTAAATATAATATTTGATTGTAAATGTAGAAATTCTTTGTAACTTTTATCTATTATATTTTCATCAGAGTCACTCATTATATAATATAATTAAAATTAACTTTAAATTATATTAAATCTAACGATATTTATTTAATACTTCCTGTAAATTATGTATTTCACTTTCCTTTGTTCTTATCCAAAAACTATGAATATCTTCTTCAGGCATATCTAAACTTTTCATTATGTCTATAAATTCCTTTATATCAAATTTCTTGCCATTAGGTATAAGAGATGATGAGTTTAAGTTGTTAATATCACTAATCTCAGCTTGTTTATTTAATACATAATCGGTAAGTCGTTTATTTAAGATAGATAATTTTTGTTCTTTAATTTTTTCCCAGATACTTTGAAGTTCTTCCGCATCAATTTTTTGTGTGC
>Ga0228666_1001154_pt1 | contig 12022 bp, 10 predicted proteins | sample 80DmetaG_FD_182702 | JGI IMG/M metagenome (GOLD analysis project Ga0228666, IMG submission 182702) | Seawater microbial communities from Monterey Bay, California, United States - 80D | ecosystem: Environmental > Aquatic > Marine > Coastal | place: USA: California | collected 2016-10-11 | reverse complement strand
CCACCTTGATTTGCAAAAGTTTGGTTTTCCTGTTTTTTTCCTCCAATTCTCATTTCTCCTGTTAAACCTATCGCTCGATTACCAAGAATCATTTCTAACTTCTTTTGACAGCGTTCGGGCACAACATCTTTAAAATAAATAACGGTTAAATTATTATTGCATAATTTATTTATAGCTTCGTAAACTGGAATTCTATAATCTAAAAAACTTCGGGTAACCCAGGTTATTCTCATTTTAACTGACTTTAATATTCCTAAATTTATAGTTCAATAATTTAAGTATTGATATAACCAATACAACACTTGTCCATGAACCATAGACTCTTCCTCCTACTCCAGGAGCACTGAGTGATACAACAAAAGACATAATTAATGTAGAAATAACAGCAACTTTCCAATTATTTTTTGGCCATAACCTACTAAATACAATTTTAAAAGATGTTCCAAAATATAACAATAAAAAATAAGTTCCTAAAAGACCTGAACCCAATAATCCTGAAAATATAAAACTGTGGGTACCAATGGCACCTTTGAATTTATCGTATAGTACCAAGCTCTCGCCAGACACAAAACCGTAACCAAGATATGGACTTTGTTTAAAAGCCTCCCAAGCAGTTCTCCAAACTTTATCTCGACCGGATGTATTAGATAAACTTATCTCCTCTCTTCCTATGAAAACAGTTTCCAGGAGAATGGAATTTAAATCAAAAGCTAACAAAGCAAAAGTCATAATAATTAAAAATAAAAAAATTATTTTCTTATTATTAGAATTACCAAAAAGATACCCAATACAACCCAATACAAAACCTAAATAAATTTTATTAGAAAAAGATAAAAAAGCTAATGTCAGGATTATGTATTTAAAATAAAATCGCTTTGATAATAACAAAGCAAAAAATATTGCCATTGGATATTCTAATCTTGCTATATCAAATGGATTATTAATAAAGTAACTAAAACCATATAACTTGATATTAGTCAAAATGTTCCAAATAATTGTCCATATTACCCATAAAATAAACCATTCAATTATATTTTGAACATCTAATTTAGATCCTAAGTTATACATAATCCATGAAATAAGCATTAAAAAAGAAAGTGACTCAAAAGCTCTATAAAAACTTAATCTCATATCAGGAGACCAGAATGAAGATAAAAAGCAAATTATAATATAACAAAGTAAGTAAATATTAGGTTTAGAAATTAGAAATTTTCTTTTTATTTTTGAACTCTTTGAAAATGTATAAAACGATAAAATAAAGATTAAAATTGCAAATAAAATTTGAAAAAAAGCACTTGAATCAACTGAATTAAAATCATTTAATGACCTTTGTCTCTTTATAAAAAACATTAAAATATTATAAGAAAACAATAGATAACCAGGAATACCAACAGCTAGTAGTAATTGTTTTATTGGCATCAAATTTTTATAAGTCATTATATACGTTTATATTTTTCTCTTAAAAATAAGACTTTTGTAAAAATTTTCCATAATACAGGGAATTCGGAAAAAAAAGACATCATTCTAGATAATTTATCTTTTGGATATAGATGTTTGTATTTTAATATACTTTTTCTTGATAAATTTGATCTATTCGAAAGTAACATTGAATATGCTAGATTTTTTGCAACTAAACCTTTGGCAGAATTAAATTCCTTCAATTGATTTTGTAATAAGCGTTTTATTATTCTAGACTCCCATTCTTCAACACTAGGTGCTGAAGCCCACCTTTTTTTGTTTTTTGAAAACCACCCTTGCTCTTTTGTAACTAGGTTGCCATCACTTACAAACAAAATATTTGGGATAAATCCCCACTTTCCAAAAGTTGCGGTATAAGCCCAAAATTCTAGATCTTCGGTTATTCTAAGCTCAGGTCGTTGACCTCCGGTTTGCTTCACAATAGCAGTGCGCATTAAAACAGAACCCGTACATACATGCTCATGATTAACCCAAAACCCATAGAAATTATCCAAAATGACACCTTCCTTTTGAATATTGTGTTTCTCATTTAGTAAATGTGGCATTATACAATAAGGTTTATTAATAATTTTATGAATTTGGCCTACGCTTACTGCAATTGCCTCGGGCTTTTTTTCAAGAAATGTAACTGTTTCTTTTAGAAAAGTTGATTCCCAGTAATCATCTGCATCTAAAAAAGCCAAATATTTTCCTGTTGACTTTTCTATTCCTTTATTACGAGCTGTAGCAGGACCTTGGTTTTCTTGTCTTAAAATGATTATTGGTTTTGGATAGGATGTTAAAAGTGCAATACTATTATCTGTAGAGCCATCATCAATTACAATAACTTCTAAATTAAAATTACCAATTTGATTAAAAACAGAATTAAGACAACGCTCAATTAGTAAAGAGCCGTTATAAATTGGAATTATTATTGATACCAAGGTTTTCAGAGTTTTTTTTTTCATTTGACTTTTTTAAAATGAGCTAATTATTTATATGAAACTCTAATAATCATATAAATTTAGTTATTTATTCTATCAAGCGCTTTTAATAAATTTATTAAATATTTAGACACACCCAAGTAATTTACATAATAATAGTACGAACTTGAAAGTAAATATTGTTTCAACTTTTTTGAAGTAAAACTATTTCTTGTTGTGCCTCCCTCTTTATGAATAATTTCTACTTTGGGATATATGTACATAAAATTATTATTATTTTTCAAACGCTCGGCTAAAATAGATTCTTCACCATACAAAAAAGTATACTCATCAAACATATTGGCATTAAAAAACAATGAACTTTTAACAATCATAAAACAACCTGAAACCCAATAACAATATCCTTCATAAATTACATAATCACTGTACTTTGTCTCTTTTCTTTTTAAGAAACTAACCTTTCCTCTTAAAAATGGAAATAAACGCCAAGCAAAGTAACGTATAAAAGGTATTTTAGAATGTGGTGATTGGTCATGCCCATCAAGACCAATAACTCTAGGACCTATAACTGCTATATCTTCTGGCAATAACTTTAATTTATCTACTAAAATATCTACTACATTATTATCTTTAAAAGTAATATCAGTATTACTAAACAAAATATAGTTTGTACTAAATTTCTCCTTTAAAAATAAAGCACCAAAATTATTTGCTTTAGCGTATCCTAAATTCTCATTTTTTGAGATGATAAAAATTGAGATACCAAGAAGATCTATTAAACCTTCCATTTGCAGATTATACTCTAAAATATTATTGCTTTCAACAGAATTAGAATTATTAACTATAACAATTTTATTTTTATAATTTATATGATATAATTCATTTTTAATGAACTGTATAGTTTCTAATTCAGAGTGGTAATTTATTAATACTATACCAATTAAATCCAAAATAATTTATTTAATTTACAGTTGAAAAATTATTAATTTCCTTAGTTATTAGAATTATTTTTATCATTATTTAACTCAATAATTTCTTTCATGATTCTATCAACATCACCTGCGTTATATATATTTTTATAAAATACTTCTAAATTTGATTCAGATATTTTATCTAATAATTTTGGCAAATATATGGTGCTTAATTTAGCAATCACTTCCTCGGAAAATCTCTTCTTGATAAATTTAGCAGGATTACCACCACATATGGAAAAAGCTTCAATATCCTTAGTTACTATAGAGCCAGCTGCAACTATTGCTCCTTTTCCTATTTTTACACCAGATAGTATGATTGAAGAATGTCCTATCCAAACCCCATCTTCAATAATTATTGAACCTTTAGTTAATGCATCTTTGTTAGGACATGAATTATACTTCATTGAATGAATGGGATAAGTTGTTATAGTGTTTATTTGATGATTACCACCTAATAAAAATTTAGTATCTGCAGCAATCGACACGTAAGAACCAATAATCAATTTCTCCAAGCTATTATTATGAAAATCAATATTTAACACACCATATGACATTCTTCCCACTTCAACCAATCCAATAGGGAAAATATTTCCAGGTATGGTGAAATTATGAGAATTAATTTTAGACCATTTTTTAATGAACCTAAATTTGCGGAATTTTGACTTTATAAAACTAATCATAACTAATACTCTAATTTAATTTTTTATTGCACATATGACGGATTTTAACCAGTACATAGTAATGAATTTTAAAGCTTTCTCATAAAATGGATGATTTTTCTTCAGGGATTTTTCGGATATACTTATTTGAAAATTGTGATAAAAATCTTTTAAAAGATAAAATAATCAATGAAAATCTCCATACTACAAGATGCTTTGTTGATAATAGTTTAATTCTATCTAGAAATGTAACTGGGATGCCTTTTTCATTTTTTTTAGATAAACATTTTTTAACCAAATTATAATCTTTTAAATCATAACCCACGTTAATCTCATGCAATAAATAAATCATTAGAAATTGATTGTCAATTACTCTTTTTACTTCTTCTTTACAACCATATTTATTAATGAAATAATATCTCACATCATGTATACTTTTTAAAGCTTCTAATCCTTTTAATCTATTTTTCCTGTTAGAAGCAGAGTTTTCTAATATTCGATACACAGCCATTTTTAATGGCAAATATTTAATTTTTGAATGATGAGAAAAATATAGCCAAATTTGATAATCACCCAACATTGTGTTTTTTGCCTCTGGATAAACATCTTCTAAAAAACATTTTAAAATATCTTTTCGCAGACAAACTGTTGCAGTATGTATATTACTCTCAATCAGTAAATCATTAAATGTAGATTTATCGGCTACATTTCTAATCTTCAACACAGAATTACGTTCATATTTCTTATTTTTTTGATGAAACTTATAATAGTCAGTGTGTATCAAACCATAATCTTTATTAGCCTCCAAAAAATCGACCTGCTCTTGAAGTTTTAATGGGCTTATCCAATAGTCATCCCCTTCACAAAAAGCTATGTATTTTCCTCTACATTCTTCTAAAGCCCAAAGGAAATTTTTCATCATTCCTTTATTTACAATATGTTTGGTGTATTTTATTCTATCAGCATTTGGATGATCACGCTTTAATTGATCGATAACAGATTCTGTGTTGTCTGGTGAATTATCATCTGCAATAATCAATTCAATTTTAAAATTGCATTCTTGCATTAAAATACTTTCAATGGCTTCGGCAATAAATGCCTCATGATTATAGGTTATCATACAAACACTTACCAAAGGTCTTCCTGAACTCATAATTTAAGAGGTGCTAAGTTTTTAATAACTTTTGCAGGTGCACCAACAACCAAACTATTACTTGGTATATCTTTCGTTACAACAGCACCAGCACCAACCACAACGTTTTCACCTATGCTTACCTTTGGAAGAATAATACTTCCTGCACCTAATTGACAATAATTACCAATATTTGCAAATCCTAAAATTGTAACATTAGGTGAGATTTCAACAAAATCACCTATAACACAATCATGAGTTAAGATTGAATTGAAATATAAAATACACCCCTTGCCAATAACCACATCATTAGAAATCAAACTCCCTGACATTATATTAGAACCTTCTCCAATATGAACACCGTAGTTTCCTATTTTTGAATGAGGACTGATTGTAGAAATTAAGCATCCTCCCATGTTCTTAAATTTTTGATTTAAAGTATATCTTAATTGAGGCTTCCCTAGTCCTAAAGCAAAAGTATTATCATATAATGCAAAGTGCTCCTTTGCCTCATCGCAATTTTTTAATATTGGAAACCTTTCATAAAGCATCTCACCAATATCAGCATTGACATCATCATAAAATACAAGGTCTTCAATTTGATCATTATGATAACATATTTCAAGAACCTCTTTAGCAAAACCTTTTGCCCCGACTATAAGCATAATTAAAAATTTTTTTGGTGATTACCACATCGTATAACTATCAAATTTTGTAATGTCGAACATATTGATATCTTCAGTTTAAACATTTTACAAAACGTAGGCTACCAAACTTAACGATATGGAATTGTATTACTAAACCCCATTTTAGTTAATACTAAGATTTTATAATACTTATAATTAAGTTAAGCTCTTTAATAGTTAGCTTGTAATATAATGGCAAACAAATTATTCTACGAGAAATATCTTCTGCAATTGGCATTTCGGCGTAGGGTAATATTTTGTCAAACACATTCACAGAGGGATAAAAATACCTGCGAGGGTATATGTTTTTTTCATTTAGTTTTTTTTCCACATCAAGTAATCGTTCTTCCGAATCAAAAATAAGCGGAAAATACGAGTAATTCGTTTCACCATGTACTATGTTCTGAAAAGTTACAAATTCTAGATGTTCTAGCGACTTTTTATACAAATTATACTTGTATTTTCTATCTTCAAGAACTTTATCATAGTATTTTAAATTAGCTAAACCTAATGACGCTTGAATTTCTGTCATTTTACCATTAAAGCCTTCTTCTACGATATCTTTTGCATCATCATGTCCAAAAAAACGTACTCTCTTTAATTTTTCAGACAATAAAAAATCTATGGTAATACAGCCTCCTCCTTCACCTGTATTCAATAATTTTGTAGCATGTAAACTTGTCGCTGATATATCACCCCAATTAAGGATGCTTTTTTTCTTGTAAGAAGAACCTATAGCATGCGCAGCATCATAAATAACCTTCAGGTTATGTTTATTTGCTATTTTTTCAATGGCTTCTATATCACAGGGATTTCCAAAAACATGAACAGGCATAATGGCAACTGTGTGCTCTGTAATTTTAGCTTCAATTAAGTCAGGGTTAATATTGAGAGTTTCAGGATCAATATCAGCAAAAACAGGAGTACATCCCTCCCACTGAATTGCGCTTATTGTAGCTACCCAAGTAAATGGAGTCGTAATTATTTCCCCTTTTAATTCTAATGCCTTTATTGCCATCTGTATGGCTAATGTACCATTTGTAGCAGTAACAAAATGCGGCACACCTATTATATCTTGTAGTTTTTTCTCAAACTCCTGTACTAATGGTCCATTGTGCGTAAGAATACCTCTTTCCCACACTCCTTTTAAGTACTCAACGACCTCATCTAAAGGCGCTAATGAAGGCTGCGTTACGTATATGGGTTTATTTTTCATTTGCTTTATTTATAAATTCTTCGATTAATCTTGCTTGATTTATATTAAAATAATACTCATCTTTTCTTTTTCCATCATTCTCATTACGCATTAACAAATTAAAATGACAAAACATATTCTTAAAATGATCATCTTTTTCTGTGATTACTGTTCTAATACCATCTTTATTCTCTATGATAAAGGTAGGATTATAATCATGCTTAGCCGTAAATATCCTATTAGCAGTTATTTTACCCTCTGAACCCCAAAATTCTACATTGCATTGATAATAATTATCAAATCCAAAACTAAATTGACAAAACTGATTTGAACTATCTGATTTGATAAATCCACCACCCCATAGATCTACCTCTAGTGATTTATCTAGGGTCCAAGAAGCTGAAGATATGCGAATGTCTAATCCCAAAAATATTTGCGCTATTTTAATAGGATATGCACCAGCATCAAGTAATGCTCCACCACCCAAATTTTTAGAGTAGCGTATATTATTATAATCTTTAAATGGTGGAAATCCAAACGAACTACGCATACCTCTTAATTCACCTATTGCACCTTCACCGATTAATTTCTTTAATTCATGTAATTGATTATGAAATTGAAATTGAAAGTTCTCAAGTAAAACTAAGTTCTTACTCCTCGCGATTTCATTTAATTCAACAGCTTCATTATAGGTACATGCTAAAGATTTCTCTACCAAAACATGTTTTCCTTCTTTTAGTGATTTTTTTATCCACTCAAAATGCAACGCATTAGGAAGCGGAATATAGACTGCTTTAATAGCATCAACACTCAACAAATCAGCATATGAACCATAAAAATTACATTCATATTTTGCAGCAATATCTTTCGCTTTATTAATATCCCTTGAAGCGATACCATAAAGCATAAAAGAATCTTTGAGACTCAAAATAGTTGGTATTATTGCATTCTGGGCTATAGCAGCTGTTCCTAATATTCCAATTTTAATGCCTTGACTCATTTGATTTTTCTATGAATTAGTTTATTGGTAGCGCGGCTAACAAGCTTCTGGCTTGGATATTTAAATAATTATTAAACCGATTGAATAATTGTAACTGATTTAAAGTCATCCAAACGTAATTTGATGGCAACGTATTCTCAATCTCATCACCTGCTACAATTATCATATTCCTATTTTGCTCTTTATAAAATCGGCCACCCTCTTCAGATTGGAGACAGTCTATAACCACATTCTTATTTTTATCATTTAGAACATAATTCAAAAACGGTAAATTAAATGATGATGATTGGCGATAATTACCTGTGATACATTGCACAGTTGGTGCTAATTCAATAATATCAAAGTTACCGCATTCCAACTTAGCCTGCACTATGAAATGGAGCACACCATTTATTTCTTTTGCTACAAATGCACATATTCCCTCTTGAGATGGTTCTATCATCGGCTGGGTCCAATTTACTACTTCGCGATTATTTATTCTAACATCTACTGGAATAACCTTAAAATATTGTGAATTTTCGTGATGAATTTCTCTATTCGTTATTTTCCAACCCTTCATCTTAGATAAGCTTATATTTTTAATATCCAATTCGAAAGTCGATTTCATACTCGTAATAAAACTAATAATATCGTCTATTGTATTTACGGCAGTACCCTTGTACAAATATGAATGTAAGACTTTCTCACCAAGTGAAGCTGTGTTTTCCACAGTAAGGTTTTGCTTAGTCGACATCAACTCTGATTGGTCATAATCAATATATGAAATCCCAGAAATAACAGTTCTAGTATCCATATTTACCAAATTATCCAATGACATCAAATTTTTTATCTGTCCAAGTGTTAACCAAATAAAATTATCATGCAACTCAATCTCTTCCTCTATTTTTATAATTATATTTCTATTTCTTTTTTTTAGAAAACGAGCACCTTGTTCTGATTGTAATTGATCTAACAAAATCTGCCTAGAAGTTGCATTTAAAAAGTAATCTAAATATAAAGGAGATTTACCTTTATGCTTTTGAGTATAGTTACTTTTAGTCGCTTGTAAGGTAGGACTTAGTTGAACATTATTAACGTTTCCAGGTTCAATCTTCGCCTGAACTAAGAAATATAATATTCCGTTAAATTCTTTTGTAATAAAACCAAGATAGCCAATCTCAGGTTGATTTATTATAGGCTGTTCCCAGTGAGGTACCGTTCCCCAATTTGTATTAATAGCAATACCATCAATGGAGAAAAATCCACCTGACTGATGGACAAGCTTTGATTGATCATCAATAAAAGACCAACCTTTTAATTCACTAAATGTAATTTTATTTACAGATACGTCAACCATTTCATTTTGATTCTTTACCCATTTAACTACACTTTGAGTATCGTGCATAACACCAATAACTGCTTTTGCACTTCGTGTAAAAGATTGTACTTTATTTATCATTTAATTTTTTTCAAACTTTTATAGTATTTGAACTATCTAATTATGCTTTTGGATTTTTAGCGTATCAGCAAGGTTATTATTCTACTTGAAACAATAAAAAATTAATAACCAAATTAACAAGAGTATAGCCTTCCCAAAAAAATTGTATTACTCGTTTCTAAATAATAGAAAAGTAATGCAATAAGCCTTACTTTTAGGTCTAATCTTTAGTTGATAACCAATCTTTGTAAGTCTTGTTCATTTAACGATAGACTATTAATTAGATAAACAATCAGTTAGCACACCGCAACTGTCAGCTTCAAATATACATTGTTGAACAGTGAAAAAGAATTCGTTACAAGTATCATAGTAATATTTAGTTTAGGTATGAATTAAATCTCAATAGTTTTTATTATATATTGCGCTTTAATTTATTGATGATATCAAATCCCTTTATTTCTTTTAATAACAGTGCAAGCCCATATAGTTTTAACAGCCGCGCAAATATAATAAAAAACAGAGAATACAAAGCACTTCCAATTATAAGATTAAGTAAATGAGAATTTTCAAAATATTGCATTATATAACTAAGTGCGTAAGCAACTATTACTGTTATTAACAAATAAGGAATTGTTATTTTAATAATGTACCATTGCCCGGTTTCTAACTGTTTAACTGCAAAGTAAATATTTACCCAAACGGCTAATATATATGCTATAATATTTGCAAATAGATATCCTTCAATACCCCATAAAAAGCCAAAACCTAAAGCCAGACCAAAGATTGTTTTTTTAATAACCTCAACCTCTAAAAACTTCTTAGAGTTACCACTAGCCATCAAAATATTTACCAACATAGCACTTAAAGGATGCGCATAGGCTGTTAATATAATAAGTTTAAACAACGGAATGGAGGCTTGCCATTTATCTCCAAATAAAAATAGAATTAAGTCAGATCCTATTACAAAAAATAGGCCTGTCAAAAAAAAAGCCAATAGATTGATAAGATGATACCCTTTAAACACCATCCTTTTAAAACGTTCCAAGTCATCCTGTACCTTGCTTAAAGTTGGGAATAAAATATTAATAATACTATGTGAAGAATATTGTGTAATATTTTGATTCAATGAACGTGCTCTAAAGTAGAACCCTAAAGTTGCAGGACTAAATAACCTACCAATGATTAAAGAATCGGCATTCTTAAAGATTGAATCTAATAACCCGGATAAAAACATACGAAATCCAAAGCCCCAAAGCTCCTTTAGTGCCTGCCATTTAAACACTAATTTTGGCCTCCATTTAAAGACGTAAAATATATAACTATTAGCCACGATTGGGTTAATAATACTTTGCGCCACTAAACTCCAAACCCCAAAACCATTAAAAGCCATTGATATACCGACAATCCCACTACTAATTGCAGCCAAAATATTAGCTTTTGTAGGTATTGCATATTGGAGTTCCTTTTGCAGTTTTACCCTAAGCACATTACCTATAGAGCGCAAGATAAATAAGAATGCCATTGTACGAGCAATAGGTATTAATTGATCATTATCATAAAACACACTAACTAGAGGCGCTGCTAAAAACAAAAGGGCAGCCAAAAATGTACCAATAGCAATATTAAAAAAGAATACAGAACCATAATGCTCTTGTGTAACTTCTTTACGTTGGATTAATGCTACACCCAAACCCATATCAACTAAACTACTGGATAGCGCAATAACAACATTAACCATTGCAAGTAAACCAAAGTCTTCTGGAGTCAATAAACGCGCTAAGAATATAGAGATAATAAAGCCTACAGACTGTCCTGCAACATTACCCGTGAAATCCCAAGCAAATGCCTTGTAACTTTTATTTTTTAATGACATTCTATTTTAATATATTTTTTATTTAATAATCAAAATAAGCACATTGCAAACTTTCCATTTGATACATCATTGTCATTTTATATTTTTCATACATCGTTGCAAAGAATCTCGCCAATGTAGAGCATCAATATTATATTTTTCCATGATTTTACTTTTGTTTAATAAACTATAATATGGTCTATTAGCAGGTGTTGGATATTGAATAGTCTCTATTGCATTTACTTTTATTGTAATATTAGTTATCTCAAAAATCGCTTTAGCAAAATCATACCAACTCGCTACACCTAAATTCGAATAATGAAAAACTTCAACAGTTTGATTATTAATTTTCGGTAAGATATTTAAAATAGTATTCGCTAAATCTGCTGCATTAGTAGGCGATCCTATTTGGTCTGAAACTACAGAAATTTCATCTCTAGTTTCAGCAAGTCTTAGCATCGTCTTTACAAAATTATTTCCAAATTTTGAATACACCCATGAGGTGCGTATTATGATAGAATTTGAAGGGTTTATTTGCTTCATGGCTTGCTCACCATTCAATTTTGTTAGACCGTATACAGATTTTGGGTTTGGGACATCTTTCTCTATGTATGGCTTGTAATTGATGCCATCAAACACATAATCTTGTAATACCTCTTCGGGTAAGATACATGGTCCTTGTAGAACTAGTTTTCTTTGGATCTT
>Ga0228666_1001150_pt1 | contig 12091 bp, 12 predicted proteins | sample 80DmetaG_FD_182702 | JGI IMG/M metagenome (GOLD analysis project Ga0228666, IMG submission 182702) | Seawater microbial communities from Monterey Bay, California, United States - 80D | ecosystem: Environmental > Aquatic > Marine > Coastal | place: USA: California | collected 2016-10-11 | reverse complement strand
AATAAACTCTCCTAATTTAAATTGAAAATTCAATCACTAATTTTTGCAACATTTTAACACACTTATCAAGTTGTTCTTGAGTGGTAAATTCATTGGCTCTATGAGCTTGTTCAATAGAGCCTGGTCCGCAAATGATACTTTGGTAACCCGCCTCATGAAATTGCCCTGCCTCAGCAGCATAAGAAACAGTTTTCCAAGAATTTTGGCCAGATATTTTTTGAGTTAACGCAACAATATCATCGGTTAATTTGGTGTCTAGCGCTGGAACTGGTGGGTGAACAAAGGTGTTCGTAATAGTAAAATCAGGAAATTGTTTTCTGACCTCTAGCTCACGTTTTTTACAAAACGAAAAATAATCGTTAAAAATGGCCTCAATATCATCTTTTGGAATTACGCGAACGTCCCATTCAAAACGAGTATAGTCAGCAACAATGTTTGTAGCTACGCCTCCACTTATCTGTCCAACATGTAAGGTAGAATGAGGAGGGTTAAATCGGTGATCTTGGGTAGCTTGAGACAATTCTTTCATCTTATTTTCTAACCATATAATAAGGCGTGTGCTTTCATGGATAGCACTTATCTCTTTGTGAATTCCACTGCTATGTCCAGCAGAACCATTTACTTCTGTTAGTACATAACATACCCCTTTTTTCCCAATCACAGGCTCTAAAGATGAAGGCTCTCCAATAATGGCATATTTAGCATTTTCAGAATAGGTTTTTTGGATGTGCTCTATAAGCTCTGGAGCTGCTAAACACCCAATCTCTTCATCATAACTAAAAGCAAAATAAATGGGTTTTTTTAAATCTGCCTTGACTAAAGTTGGCAATGAAGCTAAGCAACAGGCAATAAAACCTTTCATATCGGCACTTCCTCTTCCAAATAGTTTACCGTCTTTTTTAGTTAGTATGAATGGATCAGAATCCCAAGCTTGTCCTTTAACAGGAACAACATCTGTATGGCCAGATAATATCACTCCACCGTCTACAGAGGGTCCAATTTTACAATGCAAAGAAGCTTTAGTTTTTTCTTCATTAGGCACTAGAGTAGTTGCTACTCCGAAGGGTTCAATATAGTTTTGTATCCAATGGATGATCTCGAGATTATGATCTCCTCCTAAAACTGGAAAACTAACTAGTTTTGCTAAAATATCTTCTACTTTCATATTATTGATATCCAATAGTTACTGCTATTATTAAAGAAATGGCCGAAAGTAAAAATACAATTATTGCCACAGGAAAAATAAATCGCAACCATTTATCTAATGGTACTCGACACATGCTTAACATGGCAATTAAGCCGCCAAGAGTTGGGTTTATAAGATTAGAAATTCCATCACCAATTTGAAACGCTAAAATAGTGGTTTGTCGTGTAAGTCCAATCACTTCTCCAAGAGGAAGCATCACTGGTAGGGTAGCTAGTGCTTGGCCACTTCCAGAAGGAATAAAAAAGTTGATGATACTTTGGGAAATAGACATTCCAATAGCAGATAAATATAAGGGCAATGTTTTTAACACCTCAGATAAATGAAAAGAAATAGTATCGCTAATGTGGCCCATTTCCATCAATACTTTAATGGTCGTTGCAAAACCCACCATAAATGCTCCAGGAGCAACATAGGCAACAGATTTTAAAACCGTTTCACTTATTTTATTTCCTTTCATGCCTCCTATAATGCCTGAAGCAATAGTAACCATTAGAAAGATGGCAGATATTTCGTTGATGTACCAATTTAGATTGAAAACACCATACAAAATGGCTCCTAAACCAACAATAAAAGCACTAATGACTAACCAATTATTTAGTGAAATAGAATAGTCTGTTAAAGGTTTAGAAAGTACAATTCCGTCTTCATTTAACCCTTTTCCTAATCTACTATCTGGGTTTTTTGAAATCTTTTTTAAATAGCTAACATTGTAAAAAGCTAAAAAACTTAGGGCAGAAAAACATAAGATGCTTCGTAATAAAGCGCCAGAAAACAAAGGGAGTTCTCCAATTTTATGACCGATACCCACCGTATATGGGTTTATAGGAGAAAGTCCAAAACCTATAGTTACTGCACCAACCGATATACCGGCTGCCAATACCAAGTCTCCACCAAGCGCTAAACTGACTACAGCGGCAATAGGTATTAGTGCAATATTATGTTCATATCCAACAAAAATTCCCATAGCCCCGTATATGAATGTCATGAGAACAACTGCTAAGTATTTTTTTTCTCGTCCAATTTTATGAACAAAAGTTCCCACAGCGTTTTCTATGGCCTTGGTTTCTTCCATCACACCAAACATAATACCTCCAGAAAATACCACAAACATTACTTCTATGGCAGCTTTAAACCCTAAAGGTATAGCTTTAAACATCTGTAAAAACCCAATAGGTGTGCTAGGAATAATATTATAAGACCCAGGAATAACTCTATTTCTTCCCTCTATTAATACGCGTTTAAATTCTCCTGCAGGGATGATATAGGTTAATAGGGTTACAAAAACAATAATTAGAAATAGCATGGTTACTGCATGTGGAATTCGTTCGTACCAATGATTAGTTTTCATACTTGAAATCTTAAAAATAAAAGCCCCTAAAGTAAGCGTTTTTTTTAAGAACTATTGGTTTAATAGGTAAGTTATGACTCTTTTTTAAATCTAAAATTAGCTAAGAGAGCTATTAATTAATACTATCAAAAAATAACTAAACAAGCAGATGTAGCCTATTCATTTTTTCTATCAAGTCTCCTTTAATGGCTACCACCGCAGATTTAGGGATGTTGTCTTCATCAAAAGGCCATGTACTTGTGGGATTCTTAAGATCTTTTGTTTGCTCACCAGGGTGCTGAACACTTAAAAATAATGTTTTTCCATCTGGAGAAAACCAAGGGCCTGTAAGCTCTGCATCTTTAGGCGCAGAAGCAACACGAATTACTTTCCCTGCTTCTTCGCCATATCTGGGAATTACATATAGGGCGTTGTTTTTAAAAGATGTGTAAGGGTTGTCTGCTTGATTCATACTGCTTCCAGAGATGTCTGAAGTAATCCATAGATTTCCAGCTAAATCAAAGGCTAAATTGTCTGGACAAGTAAATCCAGTTTCCTCACCACCAGCAATATGTGTAGAAGCCTTAAAGGTAAGTGCGTCAAATTCTCCGTTGGTTTCTTCTATTTTTAAAATAGAACCATGAAAATCATTTTTTGGTTTGTTATTGGTTAACGTAATTAAAATATTTCCTGAAATAGGATCAATTTCAATGTCTTCAGGTCGATTTAAAGGGGTAGCGCCAAGTAGTTTTGATGCTTCTCTAGCTCTAATAAGTACTTCTGTTTGATTTTTAAATTGTTGTTTAAGAATGGGCTGGTTTTCCCAATCTAAAGCCAACCATTTCCCATTGATAGTCTCTGCAACATACAAAGTTCCTTCTTTTAGAGAACCCGGTTTAGAGGAGATAAATTTATACAGATGCTCGTCATTGGCATCATCTCCAGAATAGGCTACAACTCGTTTATCTTCCAGTTCATAAAGGGTACAACATTCATGCGAAAATCTACCTAATGCAACGTGTTTTTGACACGATCCGTCTGTTGGATTTACCTCAACCACCCAACCATAATGTTCTGGTGGGTATGTATAAAATTGTTCCCATTTATTGTATTTACTTGGTATGTGATGAGGCGTGTTATTTTGATCATAGACAGTTTCTCCATAAAAATTATCGTAATTTTCTTCACAGGTAAGGAAGGTGTTCCAAGGAGTAATGCCTCCCGAACAATTCGCAAGGGTTCCAATGACTGTATGTTTTCCTTTTATTGGGTCATCCCAATTGAGTTGCATGGGAGTTTTTGCTGTAATCCGTCTGTTTAATGGGTCATTTTTTACGATGTTCCAAGTGCCGTTCTCTTCTTTAATTCTAACAATACTTCCACCAACATGGTACATTTCTTTATCTACTTGTTGTTTGGTACGCTTTTCATCTTTATTTCTAGGATTATACCCCGAAACAAAAAGCGGATTGATGTATTCATGATTTACCCACAGTAAGCCATCTTTTGGGTTATTTTTATCAAGCGGAATAAAACAAGTAAAGTCGTTATTAAAACCAAAAGTATCTGTTAGATTTATTTGATCTCCCCATTTTATAATGGTTTGATACTGTAGTCCATTGGTAAGCACTAAATCATCGATATCTGACGGATTGATACTTTTTAAAAGTACTTTTTTTAATCTTTCTATGGTGGCTTCAGTAATTCCTCCCTTTAGTGTAGGGGAAGGGGTATTTCCACAACTCATTAAAAAAGGAGGGATCACAAATGTACCCAAGCTTGCTTTTCCTAGGAAAGAAATGAACGATCGTCTATTGTATTTCATTTAATTTAATTGATGCTTATATAGCATAGTTAGGTTAGAATAGATTGGCAAGAAACTGTTGGTCATTGAATCAAAAATTAATCCTGTTATCGTTAGGGGGTAGGTAGTGATAGAACGTAATTTTAGATCTAATTGCGCTATATTTTTATTTAGAAAATGAGAAATTATTAGATGTTCGTTACTGTCTGTGATCCATGTTTTTTTAGAAAGAGATTTGTGTTCATAGATTTCCTTGTAAAAAGAGGCAAGTCTCCTATCTTTAAAAACAGATTGCCCTTCAAATGCATCCGAAATAAAACGGTTGTCACTTGAAAGGACAAAATAAATAGTCTTAATTGAATGTTTTTTAATCAATTCCTGTATGCTTTTCAATGAACTTTGATCTATATTCAAAGAGTTGCCTAAAGAGGTATAAAAATAATTTATAGTATTGTACTGCTTATTAATTCTAGCCTCTAAACAATCTGTTGGACATACAAGGAAAAGAGTTTTATCCATTATTACTTTGCCATTACAAATGGAAATGAAGAATGATGTACATCAATTTTTAAAACGCCATCAATTAATTGATAGCCAAAAGTATACTCTACTTTAGCTTCGTTACCATCTAAATCAGTAAAAAAATAATTCCCCATAGCAATGGCTCTTTTTTCCTCTAGAATTATTCCTGTGTTTTCAAATCTTACTTTAGTCCATGGCTGTATTGCAAATCCTTTATCTTCTTTACAAGCTCTGTCTTCACCAGCAATAAAATAAGATAATGCGGCTGTTTTTGTAGGTCTAAATTGTTCTAGTTCACACTTGGTTGGCTTAAATAATACTGTTGCTGATTCAAATGCATAGCGATCGTCTAAAAAACTACTTGCAAATTCTTCGCATTCAATTCTTTGTGCTTTTAATGACCCAATTTTCACCACGCCATTTCCCCATTTTTCTTGTGCGTCTAACACTTGGTTTTTTGTTATCATCATATTTAATTTAAAATTTATATTTATTAAGTTGCATATACTCGTTCAATAGGCCAATGATCATCATAGCCAGCTTCCCATTGAAGGGTGTTTAATTCTTCTGCAGTAGACAGGCAAGCAGTAAGGTCTGTCCTTATTTGTGTTTCATCTAGATCTTGTCCAATAAAAACAATCTCATTTTTTCTATCCCCAAATTCTTTATGCCAATCTTTTTCAATCTCGTCTTGGTTTTCTATAAAAACAAGATCTCTAATACGTTTGTCAAAAGGCATACTGCTCCACCAAACTCCGGCGCTATCAGCTTTTAAAGATCCTCCTGCCTGACCCCAAACAAGGGCTTGTCCTGGTCTAGAGGCAAGCCAGAATAATCCTTTACTACGAATAATTGTATTGGGAAATTTTTGTTGTAAATAATTCCAAAAACGTTGAGGATCAAAAGGTTTTTTACTTCTAAAGACAAAGGAACTAATGCCATATTCTTCTGTTTCTGGCGTGTGCTCTTCTTTATTTAATTCTTCTATCCATCCGGCACTTTGTTCAGCTTCTTCAAAATTAAATAATGAAGTATTTAAAATTTCTTTGGGAGCTACTTTACCATGGCTAGATTCAATAATAGTGGCAGCTGGGTTAAGTTTTTGAATGGTTGCTTTTAAGACCCCCAAATGTCCTTTGTTAATTAAATCTGTTTTATTAATAATAATTACATTGGCAAATTCTATTTGATCTGTTAGCAGATTCACAATGGTTCTGTCATCGCCATCAATATCGGTAAGCGCTCTGTCTGTAAGCTTCTCTGGACTTCCAAAATCATTGAAAAAATTAAACCCATCAACCACTGTTACCATGGTATCTACATAGCTAAATCTAGAAAGATCAATACCATTTTCTTCATCTACAAAAGAGAAGGTTTGTGCTACAGGAACCGGTTCACTAATACCTGTGCTTTCTATGAGTAAATAATCAAATCGATTTTCTTTTGCTAGACGTTCTACTTCAATCATTAAATCTTCTCTAAGTGTACAGCAAATACACCCATTACTCATCTCAACAAGCTTTTCATCTGTTCTAGAAAGAACATTTTCGCTTTTAACCAAGTTGGCATCTACATTTACCTCACTCATGTCATTTACAATAACGGCTACTTTAAGCCCCTCCTTATTGTGTAAAATATAATTGAGCAGTGTTGTCTTCCCTGCACCTAAAAAACCACTTAAAACAGTTACTGGTAATTTATTTTTCATTTCTAAAAATTGTTTAGCTAGAATAGCATTACAAATTTAAAAATAATTTCCTTAATGCAACTGAGTTGCTTTAAAATTAAAATAAAATTAACATAGCAGTTACCCCCCTACTTTAAAAACAAGAATTATATTTATAGAGGTAACCCAAAAGATAAATAATTAAATAGTTTTTAGGAGGTTATGAGGAAAAGAAGATTAAACGTAACTGTTAAAAAAAGTCTAATTACAATCAGAATTTAACCGGAATAAACTATACCCAGGTGTTTCAAAAATAACCTCTCCACCATCACATTCAAATATAATAGGAGTAACTAATTCATTTCCAAAATTTAAATCAATCGTTAGAATATCGTCTTCAACGGTATAATTAAGAGTTCCTGGGATATGATTTCCATCATTTGCTTCGTACGAATTGTATAAAGCATTACAATCATCTGCCACACAGTAATACGTGTAACGCACTCCATCTTCATAGAGATACATCGTGTTTCCCGCAGGAATAGTCCCTTCTATTAACCATTTACCTTCTATAGAATAATATGGTGCCGGAAGATTTTCTGAATTTTCACATCCTATAAGTAGGATGGCTACAAAACTAAAAAGTATAATTTTTTTCATGATGGGATTTTTAATACCTAGATAACAAATATGCAATAATTCTGTAGTATTAGAATCATTTCCTCAAGTGAAATTTATCTATGTTAAAGTTTTAGCAAGACAAATACTATCTGGAATGTCCTTTAATTTTCCATAGTTTTCTATGATAGAAAAGTTATTTCTTAGATACAGTTTCATGGCTTCTGGTTGATTTGCTCCCATAAATAAAATGCATTTGCTACGCCCTAATTCTTTGGTCCAATTTTCTAATTCGGTGAGTATTTTTTCTCCTAGTTTTTGATCTCTATGTGCCGGAATTACATACATGCGTTTAATTTCCATAGCAGAAAGATCGGTCTCAGCAATTGCACCACAACCAACAGCTTTATTTTTAAGATACACCACTACAACATGCTTTAGATGCGTAATTTTATTAAACTGAGCTAAAGGATGGTCTTTGCCATCTCTTTGTGCTAGGTCTTCATTTAAATGTCCTACAAGCTCTTGAAATGCAGGGTTTACATAAGTTGTTCTGATGATCTTCATAGATTTTTTAAGTATACACCAAAAAAAGCCTTCTAAAAGAAGGCTTTTCTGTGTTTGTAAACAGTAAGATTACTCTTCTGTAGCGGCTTCAGTATCGGCAGCTAAAGAATTCATCATTCCTCCAAAATCGAACCAATCTCCACCGCCAGATATTTTACCATCTGTAAATGCAAAAGCATGGTATGAGGTTAATTTAACAGACTTTCCAGAGGCTACATGATCTGCAGTCCAAGTACCATATACTCTTGTGCTTCCATCTAATAATCCAGTAGTTTCATCTACTCCAGGCAACCAGTAATCTGCTGTAAAATTCATATTGTCAAACTCTTTTTGGTAATTAACAAGAGCATCTTTTAAGCCTTGTGCATCGGCCATTTCAGAACCGTAAACGGGCATATGCCATTCTAAATCATCGTGAATCATTTCAAACATTTCTGCAGATTTTTCTGCTTGATGTAGTTCAAAATATTTTTTTGCTGCTGCTGTATTTTTTTCAAAATCAGCGTGATTTCCTGTTGAACAAGCAGTAACTAAAACTGCCATTACTAATACTTTAAATACGTTTTTCATTTTTTAAAATTTAATTAATAGTTATTTTTATAAGAGGGTTTTTAATTAGTAAATCCAACCACCAACAGAGGTTCTGTATTCAATTGGATAGGCTTTTAATAGCTCTTTTAATTCAGTTGTTGCATTTCCAGCAATAATAAATTTATCGATTTCAAACATCTTCATAAAAGGAGCAAAGTTTGGCCCACCTTCAAAGTTATTTGCATGCAATATCATGTCTGCAGAGGTTAGGTATTTTTCTACTAAAAATACACGTTTTCCATTTTCAGAAATAAAGTAGGTATAGTCATAGGTGTTGGGCTCATTAGCTCTTACAAAATCATTTAATTTTTTAACCAATGTTTGTACTTCTTCTTTAGTGTTGCCTTTAGTTACTTTTAGTTCTAGTAAAATCACTAATTTTTCTGATACATTATTGGCAGCTTGCATAGCATTGAGTTCTTTATCAAAAACAGCATTATCAAAAAATTGAACTTCTCTACTTATTTTTAGACCGTCCCATTGATAGGATATGTGAAAAGGGAAACTTACCTTTTGTCCAGTGTATTTTCCTGTAGCGCTAAAGGTATTCCAAATATTGGTCCAAACAATTCCATTGTTATAGACTGTTGTTTCTATTTCAGAACCCGTAGCATCTCCGTCTACATCTTCAAAGCTAATTTCATCAAACATCTCAAACAGTCCTTCAACTCCAGCAATAAATCCTGCTTTGTCTTTTGTATTGTTTCTAGCGTCTACAAAGGTCATGTCATCAGAGAATACCTCTTTCAGGTAGTCTATATTTTCTTCACTTACGTTTTTAAAAAGGGTTTTAATAATTTCGGAACGCTCATCGTTTGTGGTCACTGTTCCATTTGGGTTTTCACAGGAACAGATAACCCCCACGAATAACAGTAATAATAATTTTCTCATTTCGATATTTTAGTTGTTTAAAGCTACTAATATAGAAAATTATCGTTTGAAAAGTTTAATTTTTGACTTAATAATCAGTTCTTTAAATGACAATATCGTGAAAATCTATATGTCATTTAATTAAAATATTAAAAAAAGATGGAGAATTCACTTCCCTAAAATTTCTTACACGCCTATACAATATAATTATATCTTTGATTTTTTGTGACAAAATGTGGAATATTAAAAAGCCATAAAATTTACATCAAATTATAAAAATTTGTAAATTCACTATTTAACATATTTGTTTTTATCAAACATATAAATTTTATTTTATGACTTCAAGAAATAATAATCTATACTATATTTTCATAATCTTTTTAAATCTTTCTTTTTGTTATGGACAACGTTTAAAAACACCAACACTGAGTCCTTTTAGTAAAATTTCACAACAAGTTGGTCTTACAGAAGTGACTCTTCAATACTCTAGACCTTCGGCCAAAGGAAGAGTTGTTTTTGGAGAACTGGTTCCTTATGATAAAGTCTGGAGAACTGGAGCAAATAGGGCTACAAGAATTACATTTAAGGAAGTTGCAAAAATTGGAGGAAAAAAAATACAGCCAGGAGAATACGCTATTTATACCATTCCTAATCAAGGGTATTGGACCATAATTATTCATGCAAACACTTCACTAAGAAGTATTGCAGGAGGTGCTTACAAACCGTCAAACGATGTCTTCAGATTTGAGCTAGTACCAGAAAAAAACAACAACTATGTTGAAACGTTTACCTGTCAATTTTCAGAGGTTAAAACAAATTCTTTAATGCTCGATATCACATGGGAAAATACCTTAATTTCTATTCCAATTGAAGTAGAGGTTGATAAAAAAATTGAGTCTCAAATGCAAGTTTTTATGAAGAACCCTGAGAAGATACCTCACAGAACCTACTTTGAAGCTGCCCAATATTATAGTAATAATGGTAAAGATTTAAAGGATGCACTAAACTTTATTGATAGTGCTCTTAATAAAAGTCCAGAAAATTTTAGATACGGATTACTTAAGGCAAAAATCCTTGCTAAAATGAACAACGATAAAGAAGCTTTGGTTATTATAGAAGCAGCAAATAACTGGGCAAAAAATAAAAACAATGCCAATTATATAGAACAAACAAAATTATTTTGGGACTCACTATTAACTAAAAAGTAATGTTAGATCTTTATCAAGTAGATGCCTTTACCAATTCTATTTTTGAGGGAAACCCGGCCTGTATTGTTCCTTTACCCTCATGGCTTCCTGATGAAATATTATTAAAAATTACACAAGAAAACGCCGTTGCAGAAACTGCTTTTTTTGTTGCTAAAGAGAATAAATTTCATCTACGATGGTTTACACCAGAAATTGAAATGGATTTGTGTGGGCATGCAACTTTGGCAACTGCTCACTGTTTAAAAACAATTTTAAAATATCCTTCAAATAATATTGTTTTTGAAACTGCAAGTGGAGACCTAACGGTTACTGTAAAAGATGATTTTTATTTTTTAGATTTTCCATCAAGAATGCCTGTTCCTGCAGCGCTTCCTGAACTCATAGAAAAATCTTTAAACATTCCTCCAAAAGCGGTGTATAAGTCTAGAGATTATGTCTTAGTATATGATACTGAACAAGACATAAAAAATATTAAAATAAACAGGCAAATTTTTGACCAAATAAATCTAGGTACAGGTGGGGTAATTGTTACCTCTAAAGGGACTAGCTGCGATTTTGTCTCGCGTTTTTTTACTCCCCAAGCCTCTATTCTAGAAGACCCTGTAACCGGTTCAGCGCATTGTTCTTTAATTCCTTTTTGGGCAAAAAAACTGGATAAAAAAGAGCTCTCTGCTATGCAACTTTCTAAAAGAAAAGGGATACTAAATTGCACAGATAAAAACGACAGGGTTATTATAAGTGGTCAAGCAAAAACCTATTCTATTGGTAAATTATGGATTGAATAAACTGGAGTCTAACTATATTTTACTTTTCTGAAAACACGAAGTGCTTCTTTATATTTTATGTATGTGGTTTTATCTTCTATACTTTTAATATATTCTTTTGCTTTTTTTAATTGCTGAACCGAATCTGAGTATCCGTATAAAAAACAAAGTAAATAGTTTTTTGGTAACCTAAGTACGTCTTCGTGTTCTAATACTGAAAGCGGGATTCCTGCTTCAATTTTAGAAATAATTACATTATTATTATGATAAATATGCTGAATCATAATATCATCAAATAATGGCGACTTAAATAAGAACTCGGTAACGATGTCATGCTTCCCATTTTCCTTAAAATTAATAATCGTTTTTTCTAAAGGATAGTATTTTTCCTCCTTGTCTAATCCAAGAGAAATGTATTCTGTAATGATAAATGAATTTTTATTATAACTGATTTGAACCTCGTCTAAGGATGAAAAAAATAATCGAACTTGCTCGTTTATCAATTCAATATCTACGCGTGTGAAAAACTCTTTTCCATCTAAACTTTTTTTCTCTCCTGCCCAACACAATACAAATTGCTCATTAAAAACTTTGTATTGAGGGTTATATTCTGGCTTGTGATTATTAAAAAAATCAAAAACACCGTCTAAAGTTAGCTTTATGTTATTATTTGCATTCTTTTCTATGGCATCAACTGTGAGTTTATTAGTATCTCTTAACTCAAAATTTTTAGAGGCAGGCATGGAATTACTTCCCCTTCTGTAGAAAATAGTGTCTTTTCTATATTTCCACGCATTCTTTAATAAAGAGGTAATAGTACCGTTACAATGAATCGTGACTAAACCAATTACTTTATGTCTAGGTAAACTTGGAAAAGGAACATTTTCATAGGTAATTTTTGGGGGGTTTTTTAAGTATGCATTTACAAGGTTCTGTATTTTGCTATC
>Ga0228666_1001137_pt1 | contig 12151 bp, 8 predicted proteins | sample 80DmetaG_FD_182702 | JGI IMG/M metagenome (GOLD analysis project Ga0228666, IMG submission 182702) | Seawater microbial communities from Monterey Bay, California, United States - 80D | ecosystem: Environmental > Aquatic > Marine > Coastal | place: USA: California | collected 2016-10-11 | reverse complement strand
TGTTTTCTGTTTTTTTCAACTTAAATACTTATTTTATGACTAATTTTTTTGTAAATACAATATTTTCTGCCTGTACTTTTAGGATGTAGACTCCAGTATCTAAACCTACTGTAGAAAGCATCTCTTTTTGTGTAGGTTTTTGGATTTTTTTAGAAAGTACTTTCATGCCCAATACATTGTAAAGGTTAAGATTTGCTGGCTGTAAAAACTTCTGCAAACCCTCTATAGTTATATAGTTACTGTTTGTTCCTTTGTAAGCAGTTAAAAAAGAGGCACTGCTCACGCTGTCTGTGGTAAGGGTTTTTGTAGTATAGTGAAGGTAAAACCTACCCGCACCATTCAATTTAGTTTGCGCTAAGAGTTTAAAATCTTTGTTGTTAAGAAGTGTAAAGGTTTTTTTTGTTGTGTCTTCTAAATACACGTTAATATTTTCGGGTATAGTGCTGTTTGCTATTTGTATTTTAAGATCAGCACCTGCTTCTTGATGTATAACAAGTGGAATTATAGCATTATTCATAGCTTCTGTAGACATTGCATTAATGACCATATTTACTCCATTGTCTTGCTCTAAAAGCCTAGAACTGAAACCTGAAGATTGATTGAAGGCACCAGCATCATACCCAGGGTCTAACCCTAAAGTTAATCCTTCTTTAAAATAAAATTTAGTATCGTCTTCTTTGACACCATCACTATACAAGTTTAACACCAACTCATAACTCGTAGCAGATTTTGCAGATACAAAATCATCTGCTCCTATAACTGTTTGCATGGCTTCTGTAAAACGAACGTTTGCTGAAGATGTACTTGCTGCTGCTACAAAAAATCCTTGACCAGGAGCAATATAAAAGGCGCTGTTATCATTATAAGTATGGTTATATACAGTATAACCTGTTCCATTAAACCCATAAACTGCTTCAAAATTATCATCTATAACAGCAGAATTTACTGTTAAAAAATTATTGGTGGCATTTGCTACATTATTTCCACTAATATAGGATGGGAATGGATTTGATATTAAGTTCCAACGCCTTCCTGCTCCCGAATTAGCTGCATTGTTATTTTGGATAGGTATGGTAACATCTTCTATGGGTACAGTTCCTGAAAAGCTTAATGTAGAACCGCTAACAGTTGCCATTTGGTAACCTTTCCCAGCAATAAAATTACCAGCTACATCAATTGTACTATCTGTATAATTCGTCCAAGTATCATTCGTATTATCATAATATCCTATTGCATAAATTACTTTATTTGTAGCTAGCGTTGATGAATTTGTAGTACTAAATAAATTAATGGCTTGTCCGGATATTGGGGCTCCAATTAAATCCCAACCATTTGTAACTGAATTAACATAACGTTGGTACTCTATATTTCCTGAAGATAATTTACCAACTTTTATCGAAGAGAATTCATTTTCGTCTGACTCTAAAATTACGGTTCCGTTATTGGTAAAGTTGTCAGATAATTTTAAGCTACCCCCTTTTGCAATGTTTAATGACGCACCACTTTCTATTACAATACTCCCTATAATAACATCGGTAGTTGTAGATATTTCTGGATAGTTTGCTAAACCTGTAGGAATGGTAGCGGTTGTATATGTAGATAAAACTACATTATTGCTCCAATTACCTAAATCACTCCAGTCTGAATTTACAGCTCCTGTCCAAGTATTTGTATATGTATTTTTATCTATAAGAAAAGAACTTGTTAACGAATAAGTATTAGTAGTTAAGGAGGCTCCTGCCTCAATAGTTACAGTGTGCGCAGATGTATTACGAGTTAAAACTGGATAATTATTTAAACCAGCAGGTATTAATACAATATCTTTTGCATTAAGAACATTTACACTTGGTGAAACACCAAAACTCCAATTATCAGTATTGTTCCAATTAGTATCTACTCCCAACCATGTATTTGGTAAATTTACAAGTGTTGGAAAACCATCTGAACCAAACGCCCAAGTATTAACAAAATCCCAAGACTCATCAAAATTATTTACATCCTGCAGCTGTGAAGAAGTTAGTCCTACTGGTGTAAAAGAAAAATTACTAGCATTTGAATTATATCCATTACTCACTACGTCTGAATTCCAATAACAAAATGAGTTAGAAGCTGTTGCATAAGATACTTTTCCAATAAAACCACCAGGGTTAGGATTTTCGTCTGTTGTGCTAACAGAACAGTTTGCATAACTTCTAAAATAATTACCTCTGTCTGAATTACCCATTAAACCCCCAGTATTGACTGTAACACCATTTACAGTTCCAGAGGCAAAACAATCTTGAACAGATCCACTACTTGGAATTTGTAAAAGACCTAATAATCCACCAACATCCTTTGTTCCTGTAACAGTGCATGTGCTGTAAGAATTTTTCATAGTAGAATTTTGAAATTGAGCAGAAATACCTCCTGCAGAACCACCTGTAGAATTTATAACACCTGAAGTACTACAGTTAAATATGGTTGCTTTATAAGCATATCCAACTAACCCTCCAACTTTATCAGAATTTGTAGTAATGGAAACATTAGTAATATTTACATTTATAAGTTCAGCACCTTGACCTAATGCACCAAAAACACCATTAAATGTATTCCCACTAAATGTATTTACAAGAACTAAACCATCAATTGAATAACCTGCTCCATTATATTTACCGTAAAAGGGATAATCTCCATTATTACTTGTATTATCAGAATCGTTGCTTGGTGTTACAGAATTTTTACCTCCAATAGGTATCCACGTATATTGCCAATCTTTAGTTTCTGAAGCATCAATGTTATTGGTTTGTAGAAAATTTTTCCCCATCGGCATTTTCACTTGCCAACCAATATAAATTACCCAAAGAACTCATTAGATAAGGATCCTCACTTGTTCCTGAACCACTTGGTACGATTGGTGTTGGTACGATTGGTGTTTGACCAATCGTTATAAAGCTAGTTGCTAAAAAAAGAACCAGAATAATTTTTTTTTTAAAATGCATTTTATTTTTCATTTACAGTATTTTATTTGACACAGCAAATTTGAAAAATAACTTTCTTTATAAAGAAAAATTAAATTTTATTCTAATCTTTTTTTAAAGATTTGAAACAAAATTTGTTACTTTTGATACTATGGTTTTTGTAGTTTTAAATTTTTTAATAGCATTCTTAAGTTCTGTCGCTATAATTGTGACTTTCAAATCTTCAAAGAAAAATGAAGAACCTTATAATTATTATTTTATACTAATTTTATTAGGATTAATAGCTCAAAGATTTTTTTACACCTTACCAGTTTTAATTAATACAAATATTGAAAACAAATTTAAATTCTCTTTTATTGCATACTATTATGTTCCTTTATTTTATCTTTTTATAAAAAAATATTTAAATTATAAGATTAACCAAAAAGAGAATTTAACTCACTTTACATTTGCGTCTGTTTTTGTTTTAATAAATTTATTAATCAAAATTAGTGGGGAGTTAAAATTTATTATGTTTTTTATTTTCTCTACAACTTATATATTTTTTGTACTAAAAAAAATAAAATCTATTAAAAAATATACTTTACTTAAATCAAAAAAATATTGGTTATATGTTATGTTATTTCAAGTTTTTTTACTTTATATAATTAGTAATTTTTTTCTTTTTAAATATTCAGAAAACATACTTGATGTTCATCTAAAATATTATAATTTTAGTGCTATAATATGGTTAGTTTCTTTGACCTACCTAATTGTAAATCCAGAAATATTTTTTGGTATTACAACATTGAAAAAAATTATACGTACCGAAGAGTTATATAATAAAACCACCTGGAATTTAACTTGTTTAAAAAAAATACAAGTATATGACCAAGAAGTACATGATAAAATTGCCCCAAACGCAATAGATATCATTAATAAAATTGATCATTTTATAGAAAGTTACGATTTTCACAATAATCTACCATTAGACTTTACATCTATTTCTAAAGGAATTAATATTAAGGCGTATCATTTAAATTATATCTTTAAGTATTATTGTGTATTTAGTAAAAATGATTTTTTCAATTATAATAAAGTAATGCATATTTTAAAGTTGCTTGAAAATGGTTACCTTCAAAATAAAACTATAAGTTCATTAATTAGTGACTCTCACTTTAAATCAAAAATAACATTCTATAAAAACTTTAAAAAATTTACTGGAAAAAGTCCACAAGAAATGAACAATACGTTAAAATTTAAAATGTAATATTTTATATATTAGGAAAATTCATTTTTAGGAGTAAATTATCGGTACAATAAATAATTATAATTTAAAATCATCACTAAAATAGTTTGACTTTACTCTTTTTGACTCCAAAATTTAAAAAACCTCACTATATTTATTTACAAAATCAAAACCAAATTTTTCAAAAGAAACCCATAATACTTTGAATCAATCATTGTTACACTATAATTAAACCTTTTAGATATTAATATACAGCTACTTATATAAGGGATATTTAAGTATGTTTTGTTTAGTAAGTGAATGGTTGGGAGGGGTTCTACTTAGCATCAATAGTTTATTTAATGAAGTTTTTTATTTTTTTAAAAGATTGTTTATTGTTAATGTAGGGGGTAGACAGGTGTGCCCCTCAAAAAGCATATTAAATTATTGTTTAGTTAACACATAAAATAATACACTTCTAGAAAGGGGGCATGCCCCCCTGCCCCCTAGAAATCTAATTCAACATCTTCAGTCTCAATTATTTCAATTGGATTTTTCACTAGAGTTTTGGACTATTCAAGAATTTTAGAAGTGTAATCTCTTGCTTTACATAATTTTAGTTCTCAAACTGTGACGATTGAAATCGTTGAGAGTTTACTCTCAAAACGTTGAAACGTTATTCAGTTTGAAGATAGGTTAAAAAATTTACAAAGTCAAGTGATTGCCGCAATGAATATTTGGTAAGATTTGAATACTCCATCCCTCCAAGACGTTCCATATATGGAGCATATATAACATATTGGAGCGAAAAACTATACTGAAAAGCGCCTTATGTAGCGTCTTCGATACTCCGTAATTGATTATTTGCAAAGTAAGTTAAGGACTACAAATAATAATCCTCCTAAATTTAACATAATATCGATGAGGGTGTTCAAGAAAAGACAAGAAAACTCAGAGTTTGTTGAAAAATATAGTAGATTAGAGTAGTTCTAGTGGGTAATTTTAATTTATACTTATAACACATGTTAAATTAAGGATTATTTTAATGGTTATCAATATTTTACAGCTATTCTATTCACCATATTTTGTTTAGTGTAGCTAGACTAGGGAGGTTTGTAAGCCAATCTATTCTATTGTTTTTTGGGTAATGACTATTTCTTCTTTAAAGAGAAAAAGTAAGAAATAAGTTAGATAGTAAGTAATTCTAATTAGTTATATCTATTTTAAAATCCCAAGTATAGGCTTTAAGCCCAGTGTTATTTTGATTGTATTCATTTTTGTGATAAACTCCAAAAAAATGTAAAATACCATCTTCTAAATATGGGTGAAGAAAATATGGGGTTGGTCCTTCAAAAGTTAAATCTTTAGTGTTATAATGGTTAAAAGTACCATCTCCATTATTTAACCAAATTAGTTTATTAATTTTTACACCTTTAGACCCCTCTATATTCCACTGCTCTGCATGTATTCTAAAATCAGTTTTATATCCATATCCATTTAATAAGATATCTTTATATCCATCATTATTTGCATCAAATACCTTAAATTCTTGAAAGTCTAAATTTTCAAATTCATGAGAAAAATGAGGTGAGAATGTTTCATTACCGTTATTAAGCCAAACTTCAAATCCTCTATTACCATCTTCTCTTGCTACTATTATTTCATCGTGGTTATCATTGTTTAAATCAGCACAGATAATCGATGTTGCTCCTTTTCCCCAAGAGTAAAAATTTGGATTATTATCTTTAAAACTCAATTCAAACTTTTTTGTGAAATTATCATATTTATAAACTCTAATTTCATGATCATCATCATCTGGTACACTACCTCCACCATAATCAGCTGTAACTATTTCGAAAATTCCATCTTTATTAAAATCATGAAAGTCTAAAGTAAAAGGTGCGTTTCCTTCAAAATTTAATAATTCATCATTTCTTTCATAAGACCCATTAGATTTTTTAATAAATATATTTATACCTTCGTGATCAACTCCTGGAGTGCCTCCGACATCTTGTAATCCATCACCATTTAAATCTCCAGCTGTTGTTCCGTGGAAAAACCCTCTGTTTTCATCATTATTAACTCTGTTCCAATCCAAGTCTCCATTGTCTAAAATTTCAGCAACCCATAAATCAGCACCCCAATTTCTAACATCACTGCCTAATTCACTACCATCACCAACTGTAATGTAATTGTCTAAAACCTTAAAATTCCTTGGAACCCAAGATTCAGATTCATAAAAAACTTTATGAAAACCCCATTTATTATCTGTTTTCTTCATTACTAAACTAGGTGCAGGTTCAACATCGTTTATGCTTTGATAATTATATTGAAATTCACCGTAGATATTACCAAAAAACAATAAAAAATTATCTTTAGATGGAGATGAATAATGAGTATATCCTGTAACATCTGCTAGCGTAGGTTCAAGAAATCTAATGTCTGAGGCATTGGGTACGATAACAATTGTTTCATTACTAAATACTGTTATATCATCTCTTTTGAAAATTGCTTTAACAGTCTTTGGACCATCAATAGTTATTTGTACTGGATTATCACTAGATACTAAATCTCCCGTCCATTCGACAAACTTCCAATAATCTTTAGGTACCGCTTTTAGTTCTACAATAGCGCCACTATTGTAATCTGTAGAGGATTTTTGTTTTAGTATTTCAGTGATAGTTCCCTCTCCTTCAATTTCTAATTTTAAGGGATATTGCTTTTTAATAAAATTTGCTACAATTGATTTATTATCATCCATTTTAACACTCAAATTACTTGAGGTTCCTGCTGCATCTCCAGTCCATTTTTCAAAAATATACTCCTCTGCAGGAGTTGCTTTAATTTTAACCACACTTCCTAATTCAAATTCTCCTGAATTCATAGAAACAATTCCTCCATCAATAGGATTAGAAGTAACAGTTAAATTTAATATCACACTTTCTTCTAAATCACTGTTACATGAAATAAAAATTAATAAACAAAAAAAAGAAATAATTTTTTTCATTACCGGTTTTTTTTACAAACTTAAAAAAAAATGCTTTGTTGTTGTTTAAAATTCTATTTAGCTTAATAAAGCATTACTTTTTTAAAAAAATGTTTATTGTTATTGTAGTGGGTAAACAGTTATGCCCCTTGCCCCCTAAAAATTTAAAACAACTTCTTCAGCCTCTATTACTTGAATTGGATTATTTATTTAATAAACTTTAAAAGTAAAACAACATATCTAAACAAAAAAAGCATCTCAAATGAGATGCTTTTTGCGGTCTGGACGGGATTCGAACCCGCGACCCCCTGCGTGACAGGCAGATATTCTAACCAGCTGAACTACCAAACCGTTGCTAATTGCGGATGCAAATATAATACAGTTTTTTGTTTACACAAACAGAAAATTAATTTTATTTAAAATTTTTTCGATGTACCAAATACGTAGTTAATATATCTGTAAACCCGCTATTGATATCTGTAGGCACATAATCTACTTTATATTGCAAACACTTGTTTTTTAATTGTTTAAAATAAGCCTCTACCAACTGCTTGTAAGACCCTTGTATATTTTCTGCATAGACATTTATGGCCTCGCCAGTTTCTACATCGACAAACTTTTTAGGCCTATTGTCAAAATTAAATTCAAATTCTGTTTTAGCATCGTAGGTATGCAACAAAACCACCTCGTGTTTGTTGTATTTTAAATGACGTAAGGCCTCAAAAAGTGCTTCTTCTTTTGTAGTGGTTTGAAACATGTCTGTAAACAAAAAGATAAGCGATCGTCTATGTAACTTCTCTGCTATTTCATGCAAGTAATGATACGTGTTGGTGGTAGCCTTAGAGGTTGTGGTTAACAACTGCTCTAATTGATGTAGTATCATTTTACGATGACGCTCACTCCCTTTTTCTGGTGCATAATACTGATAGGTATCTGCATAAACACTTAAACCCACTGCATCTCTTTGCTTTTTTAAAATTTCTAACAAACAAGCAGCAGCTACTGCTGCAAAACCCACTTTATTTAAGGTATCTATCGTTTGCGATTTTACCATTGGGTAATGCATAGACGCAGAGTTGTCTATAATAATGTGGCAGCGTAAATTGGTTTCTTCTTCGTACTTTTTGGTGTATAGTTTTTCGGTTTTAGCAAACAACTTCCAATCGATATGACGTGTACTTTCGCCCTTATTATAGAGTTTATGCTCTGAAAATTCTACTGAAAAGCCATGAAACGGACTTTTATGCATACCTGTAATAAAACCCTCTACCACTTGTTTGGCAAGTAATTCTAAATTTTTTATTTCTGAAGCTTGTACCTGAGATAAATCCATATTACTGTTTTATTTGTTGCGCCCTCTCTAATTGATCTGTGGTTTGCTGTAATTTTTTTAGTAAGATAGGATTATAATCAGGATTTTCTGCTAAGAAATCTTGTAAAATGGCATAAGCTTCTTTAGAAGAATAATTACCAATAGAACTGGCCAACCAGCCTTTTGGGAAAAAGATATCGCCCGTTAATTGTACCTCTTCTAGGGTTTCTAAAATAGACCTTAGATGTTTTGTGGCTGTTTTTTGCCTTACTGGATGATGTATATTGTTTAAAGCGGTTTGTACCCAAGATTCTTTTTCTCTGTTTTCTTTTTGCAAAAGCGCTTGCATAAAATCATCTCTCACCTGTACATTGTTAGACAGTGAAGGCAGTAGCCATTGAAAACGTTCTAACCTATCTGCATTCGAAATTTGCTTTTGTTGGGTCTCTAAAATTTCTTTGGCTTTTGGGTGTTGATAAATGGCCAGCTTCATAGCTAAATTGGTGTAATCATTCTCGTTTAAAAACAGGTTGCTTATCGTCATTTCTTTTTGCCATATTTGGTAAAGGTAGTCTAACCTCTCTGCTGAAATGGCCACAGCAGCGTAAGCCCCAAATAAGGTTTTTTTAATGTTTTGTGGCAGCTCACTTTGCAACAACCCAAACAAGTTACCCTCTAGCGTAGTTTGAATGGCAGCTTGCGATTGTTTTGATAAAAAGGTCCAATAGATATTTTGGATACGACCAGAGATATAGTTAAAAATAAGCTCATTTTTTTCTTGTGGTAAAGCCTCTAAAAACACTTGTATGGTTTCTTTAGGAGCTATGTTACCTACCAACATATTCTCGTACAAATTAATAAATTGGTAGCCTCTAGATACCTCGTCCTTTATGTTTTTATAATCGTTTATGGCATCTTTGTAAATTGGGAAAACCCCATAACCAAAACCATTGGTATTGTACAATACTTGACCAGGCTTAAAGTCTTTGGTAGCAGCTGTAATGTCAAAAGACTTGCCCATATTTTTAATACCAATTATTTTTTGATAACCTCTTTGGTCTATTAATTTAATTTTAAAAGATTGTGTCCATACTTTGTCTGAGCCATCTTCTGCTTTTTGATGAATAACAAACTTGGTGACATTGCCTTTTTCGTTGGTTTCTATTTCTTCGTAAAATAGGGGTCTACCTGATGCGTTTACCCATACGTCTGACCAACTTTTAATATCGCCAGCAGATTTTTTATCGAAAATCTCAACCAAATCGTTCCAATCTGCATTTGTATTGGCATAAGATTTAATGTATTCTTGAATACCACTTTTAAAAACATCTTCGCCTAATAAATACTCTAATTGACGCATCATAATTGGCGCTTTGTTGTAAATAATTCTACCATACAAAGAGCCTGCATTTTTTAAATTACCTAGGTATTGACGAATGGCATTAGTACCCTTTGTTCTGTCTTCTGAATACGCACTTGGGTAATGAGACATCATAAAACTAAGGGTATGGTTTACTTCTGGGTAAACAGGGTTTACAATTTTATCTGCCATAAAATTGGCAAATACCTCTTTCATCCATACATCATTAAACCATTTCATGGTCACCAAATCGCCAAACCACATGTGTGAAGTTTCGTGGGCAATTAACTTGGCTCTGCCTAGTTTTCTGTTTTGTGTGGCGTTTTTATCTAAAAACAAAGACGACTGCCTGTATTGTATAGCACCCACATGCTCCATACCCCCATATTGAAAAGGGGGAATCGCAGCAAAATCCATCTTTTGAAATGGGAATGGTACAGCAGTATAGCTTTCTAAAAAGTCTACTGCATTTTGATGTATTTTATACACCCCATTTACACTTTCTGCAATCTTTTCTGGGTTATTTTCTCTATATAAAAAACGCATATCAAAGGCCCCAGGGTTTTGCGTTTGCTCGGTAAATTTACCTGCTACAAAAGAAAACAAATAGGTACTCATTACATCTGTTTCATCAAAAACATGTGTTATAAAACCTTCTTGTGAGGTTTTACTACTTGTTAATTTACCCCCTGCCAATACTTGCCAATCTTTTGGTGCAGTTAGCGTTAAATGGTACTTGGCTTTTAGGTCTGGCTGATCGAAACAAGGAAACAACGTACTGGCTCTGTCTGGTACTAGTAAAGTATATAAAAACTCGTTATTTCTATTGAGTGAAGTTTCGCCTGCATCAAAGGTAATGGCTACTATATTTTTACCCAACTGTAGCTGAGTTTTCTCTACAATAATGTGTTCTTTTTGATGATTTATGCTAGCCTTTTTATCATTTATCTTGATGGATTTTAGCTTTGCAGTAACCTCATTAAAATCTAAAAAAACATCATTTTGTAAATCGATTACCGTAAATTCTACTTGTAATACAGTAGGTATGGGAAGGTCTTTTTCTTTAGGAATCGAAAAGTGCAAACGATATACAATATCCGAAAGTTGTTGTTTTCTGTATTGGGCTAATTCGTAAGAGATCCCTTTTTCTATAATCAGTTTTTTACGGTCTGATGCACAAGACATCAATAAAAAAATAATTAGTAAACTATTACAAAATTGTTTCATATGATGTTTTGAGTATTTGCTATTTTAAAATTTGGATTTATGAGATATGTATAAGCTGCTAGCTGTAAATTATTATTCAGTTCAATAACAACTTCTGTTCTGTTATACATATTCGTTTCAAAGTTATCAATTTTACTCCAGCTATATTTCAATTTTGCTGAAGTAAATAAATAGCCTTCAACCTTACTTTTTGCATGTGATGCTATTAAACCTGGATATCCTGTTTTGCTTTCCCATTTTTTATCAAAAGTAAACCCAAAAAGTGTTGCTTTTTTAAAATCACCTCCTATTTCCTTTAAAATAGAATCATTTTCACAACCAGGTTTTAAGGTTCCATAGACAAAAAGTCGGTGCTCTATCATCAATTAAATTACTAAAGTTCTAAAATAAAAAAAGGTTTGACCTAAGCCAAACCTTTTTTTATTTATAAATGGATATACTACTATAAAGCAGCATCTATTTTACCCGTATATACATTTTTAGGAGCCACACCAACTTGCTTATCAACCACTTCTCCGTTTTTAAATATTAAAACGGTTGGTATGTTTCTTACACCATATTTCGCCGCAAATTCTTGATTGTTATCTACATCTACCTTACCCACAACAGCTTTACCATCATATTCCGAAGAAATTTCGTCTACGATTGGTCCTACCATTCTACAAGGTCCACACCAAGCAGCCCAAAAGTCTACTAATACTGGTTTGTCTGATTTTAAAACTACTTCTTCGAAAGATGCGTCTGTGATTTCTAATGCCATTTTATGTTCTGTTTTATGTTGTTATTTTAATTGAGATATACAAAATTAGTTAAAATATTAACTTTCTGAATCTAAAAAAATTGCTTTTTACTATTTATCTATCAATTGTAACTATGCTTACTATTAAAATAATGCAGAAGCAATAGCATGTATATTGTCACTTTTACCCATAGAATAGTAATGTAATACAGGTACCCCAGCCTCTAACAATTCTTTAGATTGTTGTATAGCAAACTCTATACCTACTTGGCGTACATCTTTATTGTGCTTACATTTTTCTACCTCGTTAATTAAGTATTCTGGTATATCTATTTTAAATACCTGAGGCAATAATTGCAAATG
>Ga0228666_1001133_pt1:5000-12157 | contig 12157 bp, 10 predicted proteins | sample 80DmetaG_FD_182702 | JGI IMG/M metagenome (GOLD analysis project Ga0228666, IMG submission 182702) | Seawater microbial communities from Monterey Bay, California, United States - 80D | ecosystem: Environmental > Aquatic > Marine > Coastal | place: USA: California | collected 2016-10-11 | reverse complement strand
CTTACTTAGTGCTTCGATTCTAACAATTATTTGACCGTGACAAGCCACTGCATTCCTCTACACATTATATTATAATGAGTTTACCTATTTGGCCCGTCGTTACCGAAAATCTGGCAGAGCAGCTGTCAGCTGCACAAGGAGGCATCGTGCACCCGACTCAGTTGCTCCCCTATTTACCACTCAGTCTACGACTCATCGAACAAACTCTTGATACCCTCACCGAATCCCAGCGTGTGGCAAAGCAACCAATCAATGGCCTCTCGGCATACGTTTTTAAAGAGTCACTCAACAAGCCCCAACAGAACTTCGCACCCCGCCAATGCGTGTATTCTGATGAACCACTCAGCGATCACGAGCACAGTGCGATCAGTCAAGACGTGCGCCAAAAAATCGAAACTGAATTAAGCCTGATGGCTGCCCATGATTGTTGGCCCGCAGAAGCCGTTTGGGAACACGAACTCATTTACCTCGCGAACAACCTAACAGCCGCTGTCACCGCCAGTAGAATCGCAGGACACTCGCGCCTCTCCTTTAAAAAGGTCGAGCAGCGTCTCGCGACACTCCAAGCGCGCGGGTTCATTCTGTGCGAGCGCAAACAAAACAATTGGGAGCTCCCGCCGATGCGCTATCCTCGGTCTCTATATAAACGGCATGACCCATTCATTCGCCAATTTCCAAGTGCGCTCCAAGAAGAAACTGAAGTGCGCTTGCTCAAAGCCCTCGGGCTCTCTCTACTAATACTCTTGCTCTGCTTCGCACTCGCAGTCACAGCCAGAGTACCCTTCCCATTCGTTCTGTTTGGAGGGCTCGGCCTCGCCGCCATCGTTTTTATCAAAACCTTCCGCGCACCGCCCAAACCACTTCCCTCCGTATAGCTCACATTTTCAAAACTGATTAACTCAAAGACACCATGGCCGTCAATTTCCCAAACCAACGGAGCCAGCCTCCGATCATTCAAGCACTCCAACGCTTTAGAGGCTCGTTCGCCCTATTACTCATCGCACTCGCTGTGCTGACTATTTTTCTAATGGTCAACTTTCGTGTGCAACGCGTCTCTGGCACCGAAGTCGGCATTAAGGTGAACAACGTCACTGGCGACATCACCGTCATCGCCGAATCGGGCACCAATATCTACAACGGACTACTCAACTCCTTCCATCTGCTCGACATGACTGTGCAGCGTCTGGAAATGGTCGCGGATCCAAATCGCGGCGAACGCAGCAACCGCGACGACCTCCGCATTAAGACAGTCGATGGCTCGGACGTCTTCCTCGACCTCACGATCAACTACCAACTGCGCCGCGACATGGTCGAAGAAATCGTCACCACCTCCGGTCTCGGTGATGCTTATAAATATAAGTGGGTGCGCGATTACTCACGTTCTGTCTGCCGCGCCGTCTTTGGCGAAATGACGACTGAAGAATTCTACGACGCCAGCGTGCGTAACGACAAAGCACAGGAAGCGATGATGGAGCTCAACGAATTGCTCAAACCCTACGGCATCGAAATCTCCAGTGTGATCGCCGAGAAATTCAGCTTCCACGCAGAATATGAAGAACGCATCCGCGCGAAGAAGCTAGCCGACCAAGAAGTCGAAGAGCAAATCTCTAAAGCCAACGCCGCTCGCCAAAATCAAATCTTCCGCGTCGTCGAAGCTACCAAGAAAAAGGAAGTCTTCCTAGCGAGCTACTCTGGTGACATGGAGAAGCTGATCGTGGAAGCGACTGCCAATGCCCAGCGCGACGTGCTCAATGCTGAAGCCTATGTGATCGATACCCAACTCGGCGCCGACGCCACCTTCTACCAGCGCGACAAAAACTCGCAAGCGATCCTCGTCAAAGCCGAGGCCGAAGGCGAAGCACTCACCGCACTCGCCAACGCCTACGAAGGCATCGGCGGCATGAATCTCGTGCGCCGCGCCTATGCGACTAAGCTCGGTGACATGAAGATCACCGGACAACCCTTCACGATCGAAAGTAAAACCGAACGCCTCAGCTACCAAGACGAAGGTGCCGTCATCAAAAAGAAGCCAGCATTCAAATAAGCAACCGCAACTCGGCTACATACTATCATGAAATTTATAAAACTTCTCTCCACCCTCATCATCCTCGCCGCAGTCGGCGTCTTTGTTGCGGCCAACTTCCTATTCATCAAAATCAACCTAGGCGAAACCGGCGTGCGCACACAGCAATACGCCGTGTTTGGCTCCAAGGGTGTCGTGCTCGAAGACTTCGGCCCAGGCTGGCACCGCAACCTACCACTCCTCGACACTTGGAACATCTTCGACTCAACCGTACAAACGACTGAGTTCACCACCGAGCAAGAACGGAAGGCCACCAAGAAAATCTACAGTTTTCTGTCGTCGACTTCACAACGCTACCTCAACGCCTCATCATCAGGCAGCACTGGTCAAGTCGAGCTCAAGTCGAAAGACGGCTACACCGTGCGCCTCGACATTACCGTCAAATACCGTGTCAGTCCCGACGAAGTGCACAAGCTCTACCGAGAACTCGGCTCCGAGGCTCGCTATAAAGGCATCGTCCGCGACCAAGTGCAGAAGACCATTCGCGATATCTTTGGCACCATGCTTACCGAAGAATTTTACGATCCCGAAGTGCGCCGCGTCAAAACAGTCGCAGCCAAAGAAGATCTCAAAAGCGAACTCGCAGACAGTAGCATCGACCTGATTGACATCCTCATCCGCGACATTGCCTTCGATCCGTCGTATGAGCGTAAGATCCTAGACAAGAAACTCGCCGACCAAGATGTAGAGCTCAACAAATCCCGCGCCCTAGCCGAGGAAAAGAAAGGCGAGACCAACCGCATCGGCGCCGAAACTGAAGCAAAGGTCCGCGTCATCGAACAAGAGCTCATTGCAAAGCGGCTGACAATGAAAGCCGACACCGACAAAGAGATCGCGCAGATCAATGCCGACGCTCGACTCACTGCTGCAAAGCTCAAAGCCGACGCCAACCTATATTTAGCCGAGCTCGAAGCCAAAGGCACACTCTTAGAAAAAGAAGCGACCGCCGAAGGCGAACGCCTCAAAGCCACCGCGCTCAACACACCGGGCGGCGAAAATCTAGTCGCCTTCGAGATCGTCGAGCAACTCAACCTCGGCGAGATCACCGTATCGACGCAGAGCAACGACTTCCTAGACGTCGCCTCCGTCCTCGAAAAGATCGGCGCTGGCGCCGATTAGCATCGCCTTATTCCAGCAAAAAAGCGGTTCGTACTAACGAACCGCTTTTTTTGGGTTCATCGTCGTTTACCGGAGAGATACTATTCTGAGCCTAATGGGGCGGCTATTCGGTTGGGGAGGGTCGACCTCCGTGTCGACCACCGGCACTTTGGAAACCACATGAAAATCCAAGAGGTTCCAAAAGCGGATGATCCTGCCAGACTCTCACGCATCGGTAGCGGATCCGGATTATGCATTAAGCCAGGGATGTGCGGTGGTCTCTCACAAAGCGCACTAAGCTCGCTAAGTTATAGGAGCTTAATGGTTACGTTTTGCAGAAAATCTCGTCCGATTATAAATGAGAGACTTTTTTGAGTATTTCCCCGATCACGGGTCTTGGTCTTTGTGAGCTCCGTGAGCTTTGTGAGAGATTGATCTGTCATACGTGCCGGCATTTCTATTGGATAAGGCCGGTTTAAAGTCCAGGCGCACCCTGATGGGCGTGTTCACTCCGCGCCCCAGCGCCTCTGCGTGAAAACAGCACGTCGTATTGGGTTTTTTTGAGATTGGCTGGAGTGTCATTGTGCGCAGCAGATTGTTCGGCAAGCTCACAGAGCAAACAGAATGATCTCGCGCAGAGGCGCGGAGGCGCAGGGCTTTTTGCAATAGATCAGTATTTTCATCGACATTTGCGGGGGAGATCTGTCGGGGAGGTCGTCCCTTCCAAGAGCTACTAAACCAAATTTACAGGATTCGTAGCAGTGTCAGGAGAACTAAACCCTGTAGGTTTATATAATGAAATGGAAGAATTAGAGGTGTTACCATTGCAGCTGAGCAGATAATCCATCGTGCCGTCCGTACTACTACTGCTGCCGGCATCGTCAAAACCAGTGTAGAATCTTCCAAACAGATTGTTACCAACTAAATCAAGATAACCTTTATTTGACGTAATATCGCTCACATTTTCGATCAAGCTTCCCATACCCACTTCGACAAAGTTACCGTCCGTTTTAGCATCTAAAGCAATGCTAGTGGCTTAATTTAATAAATTATTTATTAACCCGCATACCACTCACTATTTGAAGATCGATGTTGCAGTTAAAAAACCTTCTTAATCTGGTAAAATTGAACGACCAGATCGGCTATGCCCGCGGGTGAGCTTGTTTGTGCGCATCTTTAAGCCTTGCAATCGAAACATGTGTATACACCTGAGTTGTCGATAGATTCGCATGCCCCAGCAACTCCTGGACCGAGCGTAAATCTGCACCGTTATCCAACATATGGGTGGCATACGAATGACGTAATTTGTGAGGGGTCATGTCCAAGGGCAATTCTGCTGCTGTAAGATGTCGCTTCAATAGTTTCTGTACTTGGCGCGGCTCAACGCGGCGCCCATTAAGCATACAAACCACTGGCGAATCAAACTCTGCAGACAAATCAAACCGATTGACAAAATCACGAAGACATCGGATCGCAACTGGCCCTAACGGACAGAGTCGCTCCTTCTGCCCTTTTCCTAAAACACGTGCGACACCTTGGCCAAGATCGATGCTCCCATGATTCAACCCACATAATTCACTGACACGCATCCCCCCTCCATACAATAATTCCAAAATCAACGTGTCTCGAAAGGCCTCAAACTCGCCAAGCATTCCTTTTTTCCACAGCAGGATCGGCGCATTGAGCAATGCTCTTACTTGCGTCTCCGTCAAAAACTTAGGCAAAGGTTTAGCAAGTTTCGGAAGGGTCACCCCCACGAAGGGATTCGAATCGACCTGCCCCTGAATACGCAGATAACGATAAAAGGCACGCAACCCAGAAACATGATTATGTAAAGTACGCCGCGCTAGACGGCGACCCTCTTCAATTAAAAATGATCGCACGTCCACAGGTCGCACTTCAGAAAAATCATTACAGCAATTTCCGTGCTGATACATCCAATTGAAAAAATTCTCAATTGCTGCGCGATAATTGCGCACGGTGTAAGTGGACACCCGCCGTTCCAAAGTCAGATGAGCACAGAATGCATCGAGCAGCGGAATGCCTTGAGCCGAATCGTCACTTACCATAACTCAGACCTTAATACGCTTCCGGGCCGGCAGGCAATATTCGGATTCTGTTTTTAAAAGTTTCATCGTCATTTGCGGGGAAAATCGGTTGGGGAGGGTCGACCTCCGTGTCGACCGCGGGCAGTTTGGGAATCACATAACAATCCGGGAGGCTCAAAGAGCGGATAACTCCTGTCGAACCCTCCCGCAACGGCAGCGGACGACACGGAGGTCGTCCCTCCCGGGAGCAGCAGGCAACTCCATCGCCCCCAATATAATTCAATGCCTTTCCCGCAAATTGAAGATCAATCATCTTTTAACCCGGATTATGCATAAAGCCGGGGCTATGCAGTTGTCTCTCACAAAGCGCGCTGAACTCATAAAGGGAGAGTCGCTTAAGGTTTAGGTTTTGCGGAAAATTTCGTCTGATTTAAATGGGAGGCTTTTTAAGGTTCATTGTCATTTACCGGGGCGTGCTTGCGGATAAACCTAAGCCTTCCCGTAATCTTAGGTTCTGCTGTTTTTTTAAGTGCTTCCCCGATTACGAGTCTTGGTCTTTGTGAGCACCGTGAGCTTTGTGAGAAATTGATTCTCATAAGTATGGGCAGCTAAGAAATCACACGAAAATGCAGGATGCTCAAAGAGCGGATAATCCTGTCGAACGCTCCCGCACCCGTACCGTACGACACGGAAGTCGTCCCTCCCAAGCGCAAAGAGCAACTCCATCACCCCCGGCATACATCAAGGCCTTCTCCGCGAATCAACCATGAATCTTTTAAAAACGGCCTATTTTTTCTGCCCCAGGTCAAAACGCTCGATCACTTCTTCAGCCAGATAGCGGTATGCATTCGCGCCCCTACAGTTTGGCTCATATTCGAAAATAGACTGACCAAAACTAGGTGCTTCGCTCAACCGTATCGAGCGAGGAATCATCGAGCGGAACACTTTTTCATCAAAATGATTACGCACTTCACCCACCACCTGGTGAGCCAGATTGGTACGTTGATCAAACATCGTCATCAAAATACCGCCCAGTGCTAGATCGTCATTCACTCCGGCATCGCGAAGTTTATCCACCACCTTTAATATCTGCCCCAATCCTTCCATCGCCAGATACTCACACTGCAATGCAATCAATAAAAAATCAGCGGCAGCTAGACTATTCATTGACAGCATTCCAAGCGCTGGCGGGCAGTCCAAAATAATCGCATCATAATCACCAGATGCGCGCAGCGGCGCTAGACATTCACGTAGTTGCACAAGGTAGTTATCACGCTGAAACAACTCGATCTCAATCGCGGCCATATCCACCTCTGAAGGAATCATAAATAAATTCTTATTCGATCCGACTGGTTGCACCTTCTCAAGCGCACTACCCTCACCACACAACGGGCCATACAAACTACCACCCTCATGTTTCTCCAACCCAAGCCCACTCGTCGCATTGGCCTGCGGATCTAAGTCAACTAAGACTGTCCGAACCCCCTTCTCTGCGAGCGCATAACTGAGATTAATCGCGGTCGTTGTCTTCCCAACTCCCCCCTTTTGATTCGCAATTGTAAATACCTTGGCGCACATCAATACAGTAATAGTGACAGCCCTGTAGGCGTCGAGCAGAAAGGCAGACCAGTTCAAAATCAACTCCCCGCACGCTTAATCTTGCGATTACGACCACTGAACGACTGCATTTCTACATCTTCAATCTAAACATCGCGAACGCCAACCCCGCCCGTGTGACTAAGGATTCATAATGCGCAATAGGCAGTTGGAATCTTTAACAATTCGACGATCTAGGTTTGCATGCGACTGCTCAAACCCCTAGATCCATGACTTCAATTTTCATCTCAACACAACCTGAAATAACATGACTGAAACACAATCTGTCAAAAAAGTCGCACTGCTAACTGCAGGCGGCCTCGCGCCCTGTC
>Ga0228666_1001112_pt1 | contig 12358 bp, 8 predicted proteins | sample 80DmetaG_FD_182702 | JGI IMG/M metagenome (GOLD analysis project Ga0228666, IMG submission 182702) | Seawater microbial communities from Monterey Bay, California, United States - 80D | ecosystem: Environmental > Aquatic > Marine > Coastal | place: USA: California | collected 2016-10-11 | reverse complement strand
TGATGTAAAAATTTATCTAACTATTAGTGTTTATGTTATTTATTAGTTGGTTTGTAATAATTTTTTGATTTTACTAATTTATTATTTCATTATTTATAAACAGATATTAACATTTATACTATTCAAGTGGTTTGAAAAACAAAATTTTATAAACTGATTATTAGACGTTTACAAATTATTCATTTTAATATTGTTTATATATTGTATCAAATGTTGATATAAGTTAACTTTGTGAAAAAACAATAATTATGTCAAATATTACTATTCCAATAGGGTCTGATCATGCAGGATATGATTTAAAAGAAAGTTTAAAAACTTATTTATCTGATAAAGGATATGAAATGAGAGATTTTGGATGTCACTCTTCTGAAAGTGTTGATTATCCAGATTTTGCTCATCCTGTTGCTTCATTAGTTGAAGGTTCATCTGATATTAAAGGTATTTTAATTTGTGGTTCAGGTAATGGAATTAGTATGACAGCTAATAAACACCAAGGAATTAGAGCTGCTATTTCTTGGAAAGCTGAAATAGCTGAGTTAGCTCGTTTACATAATGATGCTAATATTTTAGTTTTACCAGCAAGATTTATTACAGAACAAGAAGCAAAGAGCATTGTAGATACTTTTTTTTCAACTGATTTTGAAGGAGGTAGACATCAGAATAGAGTCAATAAAATTAGTTGTAATTAATATAATTATAAAAAACTTTTACAAACAAAAAGGGACTTATCACATTGATAAGTCCCTTTTTTAGTTTATAACTTGTTATTAAAACTTCAAGAACCTTTTAGTTCCATTATTTTTAGTTTTTATAACATATACACCTTCTGTAAGTTCATTTACTGAAATTGAATTTGTATCTGTTAATGTTATTACCTTTTTACCACTCATATCATAAATATCACCAGAGATATTTTTATTGAATTGTAAGTTTTGGTTTCCATTTACAGGATTAGGAAATAATTTAAATGTATTGTTCATAACCTCTTTACTTATTGAAGCTATATCATCTCCTATTTGAATCATTGACATTGTACCAGAAACTTCGTATCCAACTAATAACATATTTTGTCCGTTTGGACTATCTTCTGCTTTTATGAATTTTATTATTTCTGGAGCTACATCTCCTGCTACTGTTCCATTATCTACAGTTCTATTTGTGTAAAAAGTAATGAATTCTGGAGAATAAGGATCAGTGATATCGTAAACAACGATTGAACTTTGTCTTTCAAAAGCAATGAATGCATAAGTTTTACCATCTATAGTTCCTATTCCAACAGCTTCTGGTTCAACTCCTTTATCATCAGATCTTCCATCTAATTCTCCTTCATCTTCGTTAAATAAAGCAGCTTCTTCAGTAGCTATTAATTGCCCAAAATCGTCACCGCTATCAAAAACTAAGTTACCATATTGATCAAAGATAGAGAATGAACGTGCTCCATAAGAATAGATTTGTTCATACTCTCCATTACCATCATAGTCTCCATTAGCAGTAGTCGTTTTTAATCTTCCTAAATCTTCATCAGCTTGAAGTGTAGAAGCATTTGGATAGTAATTTTGATTTAATACTAAATCTTTTACTCTTTCTTCTTCTGAGTAGCCATCATAATCTCTTGAATCTCCTTCATTTGCTGTAACGATATAAGTGATACCATCTACATCATAACTTGCAATTCCATCTGGCATAAACATACCTAATGTTGGATGATTTGTAATGTTAATAGCATCATCTCTGTTACTTGCATCAAATCCATAATTGTCATCAAAAGAAATTATACCTAAAACACTATTATCTGTAATACCTGCTCCAGCTAATCCGAAATCATTATCGTTAAGTACTGCAATTTCATTATTTGGTAATAATGCTATACCTTCTGCTTTATCAGAACTTGCATATCCTACTGAAGGTAAATTTAGAACTTTATATTTATGAACAGCTACAATATCATTATCTAAAATTTCATCTGCTGACATTTCTTCTAAAGTTGGATTTAATTGATCAGCATCTCTTCTTGCTATTGGATTATTTAAAATATTTGTAGCGAAAGTAATATCTATTTCATAAATGTATTTTTTACCCGACTTATTATCTGGTCCTTCAGAGTCTCTTTCAATAACTAAGAATTTTCCATCTCCTTGGTAAACAGCATCACCAATTTTATCAACTCTAGAAGAAGAATATCCATCTTCTTTGTTTCTTTCTAATAAATAAACGTATTCAGAAACAGGTGTTCCATCTGTTGCATCTATTCCTAAAATTCTAATTACATCAGAAGTGTTTTTAGTTGAACTTCCTGGATTATATAAAGGAGATTGAATGAAAGCATATACAGTATGATTTATTTCATCGTAAGCAATGGCTTCAAATCCTCTATTGGCTCTTCTACTTGCATATAAACTTGGTAGTGTTTCTTTACCATAAGTATCTACTGGCATTGGGTTCGTTCCTAATAAGGATGTACCATCTGCTACATATCTTTCAATTAATGTACCATCATCTTCAAAATTGTAAATAGCTGGTCTGTATTCATCACACATCCAAAATTTACCATTTTTATCTTTTAAGATTCCTTCAAAGTCACCTCCTAATTCATCATATGCTAATGCATGGTATTTTAAATTTCCAGCATCTGTATAGTCTTCATTTGCATAAGTTGTTCCTTGACTTGCATAAGCTACAGGAACTTCATCAACTCCTGGTATATTTCCTTTTCCTGATATTGGAGTTGTTCCATCTTTTCTAGTTAATAGAATTGGAGAATCTAAAGTTATTGCTCCAGTATTTTTATTTAAAGTAAATTTAACTATTCTTGATTGGTAATCAGGTAGTTTGAAAGGTCTTAAGTTTTGAGGAACCGCTGGACTTACGTCTGCTTTTGCAACAGGACTAGCATTTGGACCTCTATCTGGTATAGCATAAAATACATAATCTGTTGATGTTGATGCTGCATCGTCATAAAATAAACCAGAAAAACCACCTAAATTTACCGTTGGTTGTCCACCATCATACTCAGGAGTACCTAAGCTAGGCCAATTTGAAACTAACTCATTAAGAATATAACTTTCAACACTAGGAGTACCTAAATTATGATTTTTATAACCTAATGGTAAAATGTCTTTAACAGTGTTATCTGTTAAATCAATTACTACTAAAGCATTGTTTTCTTGACAATTAACAAAAGCTTTAGTTCCATCTTCTGAAATTGTAACGTATTCAGGCTCTAAATCTTGAGAAACTGAAGAAGCACCATTGTTTCCAAAAATTCTTACTCCTTTATTTATTAAAGAAGCTTTTTGATTATTATAAGCTGTAAACTCAATTGGCGTAACCGTTGCATTTGCTGCACCATTAGAAACATCAATTACAGAAACAGAACCATTTGGATCAACTGTATAGTCATCGTTTGGTTCACCTTCATTTGCTACAACTATTTTATTTCCATCTGGTGTATAAGTTAACATATCTGGTAAATTACCTACTGTAACTTCGTTTATGAATGTACCATCCATATCAAAGAATATAACTTTACCAGCATCTGTTTTTGTATTTGCTTCTACAGCAATTGCAATGATAGAGTTATGTATGTCGATTGAGTTTGGTCCACCACCATATGATACTAAAGAAACATCTTTAATTAATACTGGTGAATTTGGATCCTGAATATTTACAATTGAGAAACTATTTGCACTCGAACTAGTAAATACTGCTTTTTTTGATTGTTTATCATAAGCTACAACTTCTGCGGCATCACTTGTTCCTGCCTCATAACTAGATAAATGTTTAAGATCTTGTGCATAAGTTGGAGTCAACTTTGCTAACATGGATAAACCTAAAAATACTAAGTACTTTCTTTTCATTTTTATACGTTTTAATTTATTACAAATTAAGACGTATAAAATAAATTTATCACGACCTTATGATTAAGGAAATATTATAAAAAAAGGTCGTTTATTAAGCCTAGTTTAGGCTTATTAATTTAATATTAAGGCTGTTTGTTTTTAAAGAATTTTATGGAAATAAAGTCAAACAACTTTGTTTTAACCTCATTATTTAATTCATATCTTTCAAAACAATTTACTTTTCCATTAGGTAAATAATAAGCAGATAACCCGTGAAGTTTGTTATTCATAAAGCTTCTAATACTTCTTATTTCACCTTCAGAATTATAGTTGAATTCTAAATTTGTTTTTTTACCTTCTCTATAAGTAGCATTATAAACTACTTTATTTTGATTGTTATAAAAAATGACTGTCCCGTTTAATGACCCATCAGAATAATTAGATTCAGCTCTAATTTTAGAATTATTATAATAGACGATACTTTTACCTTTTAGTAATCCATTTTCAAAATTAATAATGGATTCGGTAGTTCCATCTTCGAAATAATTAAAACTTAAACTGTCTAATTTCCCGTTTTTATAAAAGCATTTGTGTTTTAATTTACCGCTTTCAAAATATTCTTTCCACTCTCCGTTATATACATCATTTTTGTATTTACCTTCTTGAAAAATATTTCCATTTTCATGATAAAGAGAGAAAGGACCATTTAATACACCTTGATCAATAGTAATTTTATAAAGTGTTTTTCCATTTTCAAAGAATAAAATACATTCTCCTTGTTCTTTACCATTTTTGTAAAAACTTTTTGAATTTAGTTGTCCATTTGGATAAAATGTACTGAATTCACCATTTGCTTTTCCATTTAAGTAATGACCAATACGTTTGATATTACCGTTTTTATATTTTTCTATTACTTCACCTCCGAATTCAACTGTAAAAGAAGAGTCCATGTAATTTTTACCATCTAATTTATTATATACTTGAGCAATTAAGCTATTGCTAAAAAGTAAGAATAATATGATGTAAAAAATCTTCATGTTATTTTTAGTTAAAAAAAAACCCTTAACAGTTATGTCAAGGGTTTTTAAGAGGTCTCAAGCAGATTCGAACTGCTGTAGACGGTTTTGCAGACCGCTGCCTAACCGCTCGGCCATGAGACCCTATCGTTTGGCAAAGTTAATAAAATTTTTATAAATCGTATTAATCTTCAATAATTATTGCAACATCATTAACATCTCCGTTAATTGGAGGACATATTTTAGTAACCTTAATTTTTAATTTTGATACGTTTTTAATCTCTTTATAAATTCTGTCATAGATTCTTTGACCAACATGTTCTATCAATTTAGAACGAATTGCCATTTCTTCTTTAACAATTAGATTAACATCCACATAGTCAATTGTTTCAATCAATTCATCTATTTTAGCTGCTTTAGAAAAATCAGTAACCAAAGAAACATCGACGATATAATTTCCTCCTATTTTACCTTCCTCTGGTAAGCATCCATGAAAAGCATAAAGCTTAATACCGTTTACTTCAATTGTGTGTTTCATTTTTTTAGATATTAGATATTTGACATTAGATTTTAGACTGATGAACTGAGTTAATAAATAACTTCATCAGTCTAACGTCTATTATCTAAAGCGAAGCGGTCTTAAGTCTTGTAACTTTTTCCAATCCTATTTCCATTCTATTTAAACATTCTTCTTTTCCAAGAAATTCAGAAATTTCAAACATGCTTGGACCAGTTCCGTTTCCTGTTAATAGTAATCTAAAATTTGGTAAAACTGCTCCAATTCCTAATTCTTTTGTTTCTAAAAAAGATTTAAATTCAGTTTCTATAACAGAAGATTTAAATTCAGAAAGAGTACTTAGTTTTGTTTTCCATTCTGCCATTATTTCTGCAGTATTTTCTTTCCACTTCTTTTTTAAAGTTTTTTCATCATAGTTTTCAGGTTGACTAATTAAATAACCACCTTCGTTAACCATATCCTGCATAAATGTTGCTCTTTCTTTCATTAGTTTAGCCATTGTAACTAACTTTTCGTTATTTACTTTTTCGCCAACTAATGGCTTTAGTTTTTCAGCAAGTTTATTATCAGGTGTATTTCTTAGGTAATTTTGTTGAAACCATTTTGTTTTATCCGCATCAAATTTAGCCCCTGCTTTTGCTACTCTTTCTAAAGTAAAACTTTCACATAATTCTTCTAGTGAAAAAATTTCTTGTGTTGTACCTGGATTCCAACCTAAAAAGGCTAGCATATTAACAAATGCTTCAGGGAAATAACCATTTTCTTTATAACCAGAATAGATTTCTCCTTCTGATGTTTTCCATTCTAAAGGAAATACCGGAAAACCTAAACGGTCACCATCTCTTTTTGATAATTTTCCATTACCATCAGGTCTCAATAATAAAGGTAAATGTGCAAATTGTGGAGCTTCCCAACCGAATGCTTCGTATAACAATACATGTAAAGGAGCAGAAGGTAACCATTCTTCACCTCGTATTACGTGACTTATGTTCATAGTATGATCATCAACAATATTTGCCAAATGGTATGTCGGCATACCATCACTTTTGAACAATACTTTATCGTCTAAGTTATTTGTATTTACAACAACCCACCCTCTTATTAAATCTTCAAATCGAACATCTTTATTACGTGGCATTTTCATACGTATAACGTATGGTTCTCCAGCTGCTAATTTTTTTTCTACTTCATCTGCAGGTAAGGTTAAAGAGTTCTGTAAAGAAGCTCTTGTAACACCATTATATTGCCAGTTTGGCATTCCCATAGATTTTGCTTGTTCTCTTACTGCATTTAATTCTTCAGGAGTATCAAAAGCATAATATGCATTTCCATTTGCAATTAGTTTTTCAGCATATGGCTTATACATTTCTTTTCTTTCTGATTGTATATATGGTCCAAAATCTCCTCCTATACCAGGTCCTTCAGTAGGCATAATTCCACACCACTTTAACGAATCCATAATATATTCTTGTGCACCAGGTACAAATCTAGTTTGATCTGTATCTTCAACGCGTATTATAAAAGTACCATTGTTTTTCTTTGCAAATAAGTAATTATATAATGCGGTTCTAACACCTCCCATATGAAGAGGTCCAGTTGGTGACGGTGCAAATCTAACTCTAACAGGTTTTTCAGACATAACTTTTTCTTTTTTGCAAAGATAGTTTAATTGTTTTTAATATCCTTTTTTCCTATTTAACTTCTAAATAGAAGTTGGTTTTAAAATAACTTTTATCTTAGTAACCTAAGTACTATTAATAATTTGCGCATGGAAGCATACAATAAATTACTAGATCAAATTGATCAGTTTATTCGAAAATACTATAAGAATGAAATGGTTAAAGGTATGCTATTCTTTTTCCTCACGCTTGGTATTACTTTTCTTTTCATTACAACTCTTGAATATTTTGGAAGGTTCAACTCTTTAGTTCGTGGTTTTCTTCTTTTTTCTTTTGTTGGAATAAATATTTATTTTTTCTCTTATTATTTCATTAGACCTTTATTAAAATTATTTTCATTTGGTAAACGAATTTCTAGAAATCAAGCAGCTCTTATAATTGGTGATTTTTTCCCAGATATATCAGATAGGCTTTTAAATACTTTACAATTAAATCAAGATTTTACTAATCAAACAGTAAACTTAGAATTAATTAGAGCAAGTGTTTCACAAAGAGCTTCCTCGCTTTCTACTTTTAATTTTTCCTCTTCTATCAATATTAGAGAGAATAATAAAAAATATCTTTTATACCTACTTCCACTTCTTTTTGTTTTTATTGTAATATCCTCTTTTTTACCTCAATATTTTACACAATCTGCTGAGCGTGTTGTAAATTTTAAAGATGAGTTTAAACCTATTGCGCCATTTAATTTTATTGTTTCTCAGAATACTTATAAGGTTGAAGAAGGTGATGACTTACTGATTCAGCTTTCTTTAACAGGAAAGCTTTTACCTAATAAAGTTTATTTAGTTTGTGATAAAGGTACTTTTTTGATGGATAAGAGAGCAAAAAACTTATTTTCCTTTAATTTACCAAACATTAGAAAGACTTCTTCTTTTTACTTTTATGCAAATGAATTTGAAAGTTCTAAATATTCTATTGAAGTTATTGGTAAATCTGTTTTTAAGAAACTTTCTGCAAATATCATTTTCCCAAAATATCTTGGAATTGAGGAAAAATACATTCAAAATATAGGAGATTTGATTATACCTGAAGGTACCATTATAAAATGGCATGTTTTAACAGAAAATACTTCATCTGTTGATTTGATAATTTCTAATGATCGTAAACATTTTAAAACTTCTGGTTTTAATTTTAATAAACAGTTTTTTAATACTACTGATGTACTTTTCATGTTGAACAATTCTATTGATTCTATAGTTGATAGTACTTTTATTAATGTTTCTGTTATTAAAGATAATTATCCTTCTATTTCAGTAGAACCTAAACAAGATAGTGTTTCTACTAATTTATATTTCTTTTCTGGTTACGTTTCTGATGATTATGGGTTAGATAAATTATCCTTCGTTTATAAAGTCTATTCAGACTCTTCTTCTAAACAATTTTCTTTTCCAATACAAAGTGTTTCTGGTACTTCTTCCAGTTTTCTTTTCTCATTCGACTTTTTAAAAGCAAATTTAAATTTAGAGGATAAAGTTGAATATTATTTTACCATAACGGATAATGATGCCATACATAAAGGTAAAACCACTAAAAGTTTGCTTTACACTTATGAATTACCAAATCTAGATATCCTTAATGAAAAACGAGATGATGCCTTAAGTAATGCCAAATCTAGTTTATCTTCTTTGATGGATAAATCAATTCAGTTTAAAGAGAAAGTAAATCGACTGAAAAAAGATATACTTAAAAATAACTCTTCAGGCTATAACAAAATTCAACAGGTTAAAGAGTTGAAGCAAACACAGAATGATTTAAAAGAAGCTTTAGAGTCAATTCAAAATGATTTAAAAGAAAGTTCTAAAGAAATGGAATCTTTATCAAAAATGGAAGATTCTATTTCTGATAAGCAAAACCTTATTGATGATCTACTTAATGAAGTTATGGACGACGAGTTATTAGATTTGCTTAATAAATTGGAAGATTTAATTAAAAAGAACGATAACCCTAATTTACAAAAAGAGAGTGTTGACGATATTGAATCTTCATCAAATGATATCAATAAGCAATTAGATCGTAGTATTGAAATGCTTAAAAAGCTTCAGGTTAACGAAAAAATTGATGCTATTGAAAAAGAGTTAGATCAATTATCTATTGATCAAAATAAATTAATTGATGAAATCTCTAATGAGAATATGCAAACAGAAGATATAATTGATAAACAGTCTGATATTGAAGATCGTTTTAAAGAAATTAAAGAAGATTTAGATGTACTTAATAAGTTGAACAACGAATTATCTAATCCTATGGATTTAGGTAGTCCTGAGTCTTTACAACAAAATATAGATAATAATTTAACAAAATCTAATGAACTTTTAAATAAGTCTAAGAATAATAAAGCTGCTGATAACCAACAAAAAGCTTCTGATGGTATGAGAAAACTATCTGAACAACTTGATTCAAAGCAAAAAGAAGCCAATAAAAAACAACAAGTAGAAGATATTTCTTCCTTAAGGATGATTCTCAAAAATTTATTAACGGTTAGTTTCAACCAAGAGCAAATCTTGAACGATTTTCTTTACGTTAACGATGATTCTCCTTCTTACACTACTTTCGCACTCTCCCAACAAAAAATTATTGACAATTCTTCTGTTATTCGTGATAGCTTGAATGAATTAGCTAAACGTCAACCAAAAATTTCCTCTTTTATTGACAAAGAACTTAATCTTATTTTTAAAAACTTTTCATTTATAGCAGATGATATTGATGAACATAGGAAGAGACTTTTATCTATTCATCAACAAACAGTGATGACATCTTTCAATAATCTTGCTCTTTTATTAAATGAGTCTTTAGAATCTATGCAAAGCCAAATGAATAGTGATATGCCGGGCAGTGGCTCTTGCAATAATCCAGGTATGAAAGGCAAACCTAAACCAGGTAAAGGTGAGGTTGGTGACATGAAAGAAATACTTAAAAATCAATTAGAGCAATTAAAAAAAGGTTCTCAACCTGGTGGTTCTAATCCTGGATCTAATACTTATCCTTTTGGTTTAACCCCAATGGAGTTTTCAAAAATGGCTGCTCAACAATCTTTGATTCGTAGTAAGTTAGAATCTATTAGAGATGATTTAAATAAAGAAGGTCAAGGTCATGGTAATCAATTAAACGATTTAATAGATGATTTAATTCAACAAGAAAATGATTTAGTTAATAAAAAGTTTTCTCCATCTATGATTAACAGACAGCATAATATACTAACAAGATTATTAGAGTCAGAAAATGCTATTTTAGAAAGAGGTTATGATGATAAAAGAGAATCTAAATCTGGAAAAGTTTTTAAAAATGGTAACCAAATTAAATTTGAGGAGTATAAGAATCAAAAACTCAAAGAAATTGAATTTTTTCGTTCTATTGATCCATTGTACAATAAGTACTATAAAGATAAAGCTAACGATTATTTTAATAAGGGGATTTAGTTTCCAATTTGGGTTTAATATTTTATAGATATTGAATTTTGATGATATATTTTTTGATTTATATCGTTTATACAAATTACTAACATATGAAAGAAGGTTTTAAAATTGTTAATAATATTTCAGTTCCATCTGACTTCTCTTCTATCACTAAAGTTGAGTCTTTAATTGATAAAATTTGTGTTGATTTGGATGTCAACGTTGATGCTTATGGTAATGTTTTGATTGCCGTAACTGAGGCTGTTAACAATGCTATCCAACATGGCAACCAATTAGATAGAAATTTATCTGTTAGTATTTTTGTCGGAGATTCTTTAAATGAATTTTGTATCAATGTAAAAGACGAAGGATGTGGTTTTGATTATACTAATTTACCTGATCCTACTTCTCCTGAGAATATCGAAAAAGAAAATGGTCGTGGTATCTTCCTTATGCGTAGTCTAGCTGATGAAGTTGAATTTGACGACCTAGGACGTTCTGTTAACATTTATTTCACTAAATAACCTTTATGATTGAGTTTTTTACAGAAGATGTACTAATGCCTTCTATTTCAGAAAAAAGCCTCATTTCTTGGCTTTCTAGTACATGTGTTACTGAAAAACGTGTTCTCAATGAACTTAATGTTATTTTTTGTTCAGATGAATTCCTTCTTACTATGAATAATGAGCATTTGAATCATGATTATTATACTGACATTATAACTTTTGATTATTGTTTTGATAACCAGATTGTTGGAGACCTTTTTATTTCTTTGGATCGTGTTTCAGATAATGCTACAGATAATAATGTGCTGTTTATCAGCGAGTTAAACAGAGTCTTAGTTCATGGTCTTTTACATCTTTGTGGTTATAAAGATAAGACTGATGATGAGTCTAAATTAATGAGATCTAAAGAAAATCATTATTTATCTTTGTATGTTTCACGTGAAACATAAATTTTTTAGTTATGTTAAAAGAATATGATGTTATAGTTGTTGGAGCTGGTCATGCTGGGTGTGAAGCAGCTAATGCTGCCGCTAAACTTGGCTCATCTGTACTTTTAGTTACAATGAATATGAACACCATTGCCCAGATGAGTTGTAATCCTGCTATGGGTGGTGTTGCTAAAGGTCAAATTATTCGTGAGATTGATGCATTAGGTGGTGGTTCTGGACTTGTTACTGACAAAAGTGCTATTCAATTTAGAATGCTTAACATGTCTAAGGGTCCTGCTATGTGGTCTCCTCGTGTTCAAAGCGATCGTATGCGTTTTGCTGAAGAATGGCGTTTATTGTTGGAGTCTAATTCTAATGTTGATTTTTGGCAAGACATGTGTACTGGCGTTACTGTTGAAGATGGTAAGGTTGTAGGTGTCGAAACTGGTATTGGTCTTTCAATTAAAGCTAAATCTGTTGTATTGACTAATGGTACTTTTCTTAATGGTTTAATTCATTTAGGTGAAAAGAATTTTGGTGGTGGACGTGCTGCTGAATCTAACTCTGTTGGTCTTACTGAATGTCTAACTTTGTTGGGCTTTGAAGCAGGTCGAATGAAAACTGGTACTCCTCCAAGAGTTGATGGTCGTTCTTTAGATTATTCTAAAATGGAGATTCAAGAGGGTGATATACATCCTACTAAATTTAGTTTTTCCAAATCAACTAAACCCCTAGTAAAACAAAGACCTTGTTTTATTACTTATACTAATCAAAAAACACACGATTTATTAAGAACAGGTTTTGATAGGTCACCTATGTTTAATGGAGCTATTAAAAGTAGTGGTCCAAGATATTGTCCAAGTATAGAGGATAAAATTGATCGTTTTGCTGATAAAGACAGACATCAAATTTTTGTTGAACCTGAAGGATGGTCTACTGTTGAGATTTATGTCAATGGTTTTAGTACCTCATTACCTG
>Ga0228666_1001108_pt1 | contig 12380 bp, 10 predicted proteins | sample 80DmetaG_FD_182702 | JGI IMG/M metagenome (GOLD analysis project Ga0228666, IMG submission 182702) | Seawater microbial communities from Monterey Bay, California, United States - 80D | ecosystem: Environmental > Aquatic > Marine > Coastal | place: USA: California | collected 2016-10-11 | reverse complement strand
CCAACTCAGCTGAATAGCCAGCGGCGACAAATCCACCATCTCGCGCCAGAAGGGGCGGCTCGGCGACCAGGGCGCGATCCAATTCGTCGGAGAGGGCCTCAAAGCCCTTCAGATCTTCTGCCGCATTTTGTAGGAGCGGCGGCAAATCATGCTGTGCCAAAAGTGCATGCACCTGCTCGGCCTGGGCAATTCCGCTCGCGAGCGCCAACAAGTCTCTTGGACCGCTGCGCTCCAGCGCCATACGCCCCAAGGCGCGTTCAACATCGGGCAATTGCTTCAAAGCAGTGCGCACCGCGCCGCGCAAGCCGCTTTGGCCACAGAAAAACTCTACCGCCGATGCGCGCTCTTCGATGGTTGCTAGGCGTTGAGAGGGTGTCGTAATGCGGCGAGACAAAAGCCGCGCTCCGGCAGCGGTCACAGAGCGATCCACAACCGACAGCAAAGAGCCAGATCTTTCCCCTGCTAGCGTTTGGGTCAGTTCAAGATTTTTTCGGGTTGCGGCATCAATTGCAACAAAATCATCCCGCGCTTCACAAACGGGTCGGCGTAGAAGTGGGAGTTGGCCTTTTTGGGTGGTGGAGAGATATTCAATAAGCCCAGAAACGGCGGCGACATCGGCACGGCTGAACTCTCCAAGACCGTTCAGGTCCCCAACACCATAGGCTTTGCAAATTTTCTCCGCGCCGGCGGTGCTGTCAAACACCTCCTGTGGCAATTCGGTCGCGGCCGCGCCGGCCTCATTTATGATTTCCAGAGTTTCATCCAGCGCCCCCTCAGCCACAAGCACCTCAGCTGGGGCAAGCCGGGCCAGCTCTGGCCCCAATCGCACGGGCGGGCAGGGAGTATAGCGCATATCTCCGGTCGAAATATCCACCCAAGCAAGACAGCTTTGGTTGCGCACCTGAACAAACGTGGCCAGAAAATTACTTTGTCGCGGCTGTAATAGCGTGTCTTCGGTCAAGGTCCCTGGGGTGACCAACCGAACCACGCCCCGTTTCACAACGGATTTAGCACCGCGTTTCTTTGCTTCTTTTGGATTTTCTAGTTGTTCGCAGACGGCAACGCGAAACCCTTTGCGAATGAGATTGAGCAAGTAACCCTCTGCCGCGTGCACTGGCACACCGCACATGGGAATATCCGCGCCCTGATGTTTGCCGCGTTTCGTCAGGGTAATATCCAGCGCCTGCGCCGCCGCGACGGCATCGTCGAAAAATAGCTCGTAAAAATCCCCCATGCGGTAAAACAATAGGGCGGAGGGGTATTCCTCCTTGATCTCAAGAAACTGTGCCATCATGGGCGTTACGGACTGGTCGGGTTTGCTCACAGCTTGATCTCCATTTGTGGCAAGTATTAGGCAAAACTTGCGACGAAAGAAAGCGATCATCGGGATGGATTTTGAATTGGTTTGACCTCTGGTTGGCGGTGGTTCATTCTGGCGCGAAGGTGGCGCAGGGTCGATGGGCAATGGCTCAAGGCCTAGACGGCGCAGATCCTCAATATAGGGGCTCTGCTAAAATTGAATTGCACCAGCGAAACAGATAGTTTAATATTAAACTAATTCTAAACGGAGTGTTGCAATGCCCAATAACAAAGTCACAGACGCTGATGCGCTGGCCTACCACCTGGAACCAACGCCTGGTAAGTTTGAGATAACCGCCTCTGTGCCAATGACAACACAGCGTGATCTTTCCTTGGCCTATTCACCAGGTGTTGCGGTGCCCTGTTTGGCCATCGCCGATAATCCTGAATTGGCCTATGACTATACCAACAAGGGCAATCTTGTGGCGGTGATTTCCAACGGAACCGCGGTTTTGGGTCTTGGCAATCTTGGGGCTTTGGGCTCCAAGCCGGTCATGGAAGGCAAGGCGGTTTTGTTTAAGCGCTTTGCAGATGTGAACTCCATCGATATTGAGCTGGACACCGAAAACCCCGAAGAATTTATCAATGCTGTGAAGCTCATGGGTCCGACTTTTGGCGGCATCAACCTCGAAGACATTAAGGCACCGGAGTGTTTTATCATCGAGCAAGCCTTGAAAGAGGTCATGGATATCCCGGTGTTTCATGATGACCAACACGGCACGGCCGTGATCTGCGCGGCAGGTCTGATCAATGCCTTGCACCTGTCTGGCAAGAAAATTCAGGATGTGAAAATTGTTTTGAATGGTGCCGGTGCTGCTGGCATTGCCTGTATTGAGCTTTTAAAATCTATGGGCGCCAAACATAACAACTGCATTGTGTGCGACACTAAGGGCGTGATTTATCAGGGACGTACTGAGGGTATGAACCAATGGAAGTCTGCCCATGCTATTTCAACAGAGTTGCGCAGTTTGGATGACGCTATGGCGGGCGCAGATGTGTTTTTGGGTGTTTCCGTCAAGGGCGCCGTGACTCCAGCAATGGTGGAAAGCATGGCCCCTGATCCGGTGATTTTTGCTATGGCAAATCCAGACCCTGAGATCACACCCGAAGAGGCCCATGCCGTGCGTCCAGATGCGATCGTGGCCACAGGGCGGTCGGATTATCCCAATCAGGTCAACAATGTATTGGGTTTCCCGTATTTGTTCCGTGGTGCATTAGATATTCACGCCAGAGCGATTAATGACGAAATGAAGATTGCTTGTGCGCGTGCGCTTGCGGATTTAGCGCGTGAAGAGGTGCCAGATGAAGTGGCTTTGGCCTATGGCACGAAGTTGAGTTTTGGCCGTGACTACATCATCCCAACCCCCTTTGATCCACGTTTGATCTACCGCATTCCTCCCGCAGTTGCGCGCGCAGGTATGGACACAGGCGCTGCCCGCCGGCCGATTGTGGATATGGATGGCTATGAGCTGTCTTTGAAAACCCGCATGGATCCCACCGCGAGCATTTTGCGTGGCATCAATGCGCGCGCACGGTCGTCGCAGGCTCGGATTATCTTTGCCGAAGGTGATGATGAGCGGGTCTTGCGCGCCGCTGTTTTGTATCAACGCCAGGGTTTTGGAAAATCAATTGTCGTGGGTCGGGAAAGCGATGTGCGTCAAAGATTAGAGGCAGCGGGGCTGGGTGATGCGGCCGGCGAGCTGGAAGTGGTGAATGCCGCCAACACAGAACATTTGGAAGATTACAAAAACTATCTCTACCAGCGCCTGCAACGCAAAGGTTTTGACACAACCGACGTGCATCGCCTTGCTGCTCGGGATCGTCACGTTTTTGGATCTTTGATGCTTGCGCATGGACATGGCGACGGTTTGGTGACGGGTGTTACACGCAAGTCAGCGCATGTTTTGGAACTGATCAACCATGTTTATGACGTGGGCCCACATGATGGTGCGGTCGGGGTGACGGCTATTTTGTCAAAAGGCAAAATCATTTTGATCTCTGACACTTTGGTTCATGAATGGCCTGATGAAAACGACCTTGCTGATATTGCCGAACGTGGTGCTGGCGTGGCGCGTGCCTTGGGCTTGGATCCGCGGGTGGCTTTTGTAAGCTTTTCGACCTTCGGCTATCCGATTTCAGAGCGCGCTGAAAAAATGCGTATCGCTCCAGCTGTCTTGTTGAAACGTGGGGTTGATTTTGAATTTGAGGGCGAGATGGCTGTGGATGTGGCGCTCAACGTCAATGAGATGAAGAAATACCCGTTCAGCCGCCTCACTGGCCCGGCCAATGTTTTGGTGGTTCCAGCGCGGCATTCGGCATCAATCTCAGTGAAGTTGATGCAGGAAATGGGGGGTGCCACTGTCATCGGTCCAATTTTGACAGGCATCGATAAGCCAATTCAAATTTGCTCGACCGTGTCTTCGGTGAATGACATCCTCAATATGGCGGCCATTGCCGCCTGCAATATCAGATGACGGTCTACAATTTCGGCTCCGTCAACGCCGATTACTTCTACCAGGTGCCTCATATTCCGGCGCCTGGGGAGACTCTTGCGGCGACTGATTTGGATCAAGGCCTGGGCGGCAAGGGGGCCAATCAATCTGTGGCTATGGTTCAAGCGGGTGCGGATGTGGTGCATTTGGGAGCCGTGGGCCGCGATGGGGATTGGCTGCTCGAGCGGCTTGTTGCTTTGGGTGTCGCGCGCGATTCAATTGTCCGCCTGTCCTGCGCCTCGGGCCACGCCATCATCACGGTGGCCGCTGATGGTGAAAACGCCATTACCCTATTTTCCGGAGCCAATACGGCGATGAGTGAAGCACAGCTCACCCAATGGTTGACCCCGATCGGTGCGGGGGATTGGCTGGTGATGCAAAATGAAACGGCGCATCAACTCCACGCCGCCCGAATGGCGCGCGCTCAAGCTGCGCGCGTGGTCTATTCAGCGGCACCCTTCGAGGCGAAGGCTGTGGCAGAGGTTTTGCCATTTGTGAATATCCTATGCGCGAATGAACATGAGGTGAAAGCGCTCCAACAGGATCTGCGCATCTCCAGTTTAGCCAGCCTTGGGCTCGATGGAATGCTCATTACCTATGGCGCAAAAGGTGCCGCCTATCATGATTTTTCAGCAGATCAGGTGTTTGAGGTTGCTGGAATCCCTGTCATTCCCGTGGACACCACCGGAGCAGGCGACACTTTCTGTGGTTATTTCATAGGGCGTTTGTCATTGGGAGACGACCCCCAAACCGCCTTAACCTGTGCCAACCGCGCCGCAGCCCTCAAGGTTACACGATCCGGCACAGCGGATGCTATTCCAAACCTGCAAGAGGTGATGGAATTCGTCCCCTGAGTGATGGGCTTGAGCCTCTTGCTGTGTTTCACCCGTCCTTGTGAGTTTTCTCTCTTGGCTCGAAATGCCTCTCAGCCTAGGCTTGAGATATGACAGATCATGTAACAACTCACCAAGCTGCGGAAGATGCCCGCAATGAAGACATTTTGATTTACCTCAATGGGCAATTGCTGCCCAAAGAGCGTGCCTTGGTCAGCGTATATGACAGCGGGTTTATGCTTGGGGACGGGGTTTGGGAGGGGTTGCGTCTTTATAACGGCACATGGGCCTTCATGGATGAACATCTGAACCGTTTGTTTGAGGCGGCAAAGGCCGTGGATATTGATATTGGTATGGATCGCAATGGGGTGGAGCGGGCCTTGCGCGATACGCAAGCGGCCAATGGGATGCAGAGCGATGCGCACGCTCGGCTTATGGTCACGCGCGGGGTGAAGATCCGCCCGTTTCAGCATCCAGACCTGTCACAATCTGGCCCCACATTTACCATCATAATGGAACATTCAAAGTCCAGCCTTCCCCGTGGCATTCGTCTCGCCACTGTACCGCATATGCGGGGCCTGCCCATGACGCAGGATCCAAAATTAAATTCGCATTCTAAACTCAACTGCATTTTGGCCTGTATCGCGGCACAAAAGGCCGGAGCGGATGAGGCTTTGATGTTAGACGTGCATGGGTTTGTGAATACCACCAATGCCTGCAACTTTTTTATTGTGCGCGATGGTGCGGTTTGGACCAGTACGGGAGATTACTGCATGAACGGCATCACCCGGCAAAAGGTCATTGATCTGTGCCGCGCCCATGACATCCCCGTTTTTGAGCGCAACTTCAGCTTGGTGGATACATATGGCGCGCAGGAGGCCTTTTTGACCGGAACCTTCGGTGCGCAAACCCCTGTAATCGAGATTGATGGCCGCCCCATCGGTGACGGCGACATGGGGCCAGTCACCCGCCGCATTCGAGGGTTGTATTACGACCTCATCGCACAGGTCTGCGCATGAAGATCGCCATGTGGTCAGGTCCGCGCAACCTGTCGACGGCGATGATGTATGCCTTTGGCAATCGGGCGGATACACAGATTGTAGATGAGCCATTTTATGGCGCCTATCTTCATCATTCCAATGCGGGCCATCCGATGCGGGCTGAAATCATGGCAAGTATGGCTTGTGATCCTGTGCAGGTGAGTGCCGAGCTGTCTGGCCCTGTGCCAGGTGGTGCGGCGATTTGGTATCAAAAACACATGACCCATCATATGCTGGACCATTTCCCGATGGATCTGCTGGTAAATCAGCGCAATGTGTTTCTCATTCGTGATCCCGCGCGGGTGATCGCCAGCTATGCCCGCAAGCGCGCGGATGTGACTCTATACGACCTCGGGTTTGTGCAACAAAAGAAAATTTTTGATCATTGTGTGGCGCTGGGTCAGGTCCCGATTGTGATCGACAGCGATGATATTTTAGCCGATCCAAAATCTGCGCTTATGGAGCTCTGCCTGCGGCTGGAAATTGCCTTTGACCCTGCGATGTTACACTGGCCTGCTGGGCCGCGGGCGCAGGATGGTATTTGGGCGGCCCATTGGTATGACGCGGTGCATCGCTCAACTGGATTTGGACCGGCGCCAGGTCCGGCGCCAAGAGTTGATGCCGATTATGACGCGCTATGGCACCAAGCGCAGGCGATCTATGAGCAGCTGCAAGCTGCCAAATAACCGCCCGCTCTCGTGGATCAGTGGATCCGATTTTTACGCGCAGCCAAGAGCTTGAGGCGCAGGGCATTGAGCTGGATAAAGCCAGCAGCATCTTTTTGATCGTAGGCGCCCGCATCATCTTCAAACGTCACATGCGCTTCAGAATACAGGCTGAAATCTGACCAGCGGCCCACCGTGCGGGCGGAGCCTTTATAGAGCTTCAAACGCACAGTTCCGGTGACATGCTCTTGGGACTTATCAATCAAAGCCTGAAGCATTTCGCGCTCAGGGCTAAACCAAAAGCCATTGTAAATCAGCTCGGCATATTTTGGCATCAATTCATCTTTGAGATGGGCCGCGCCGCGGTCCAAGGTGATGGATTCAATGGCGCGATGTGCCTCCAGCAGCAATGTGCCGCCAGGGGTTTCATAAATACCTCGGGACTTCATGCCCACAAAGCGACCCTCGACCAGGTCAAGCCGGCCGATGCCATGTTGACCGCCAAGCCGGTTTAACTCGGTCAAAATCGTTGCGGGGGACATATCAACGCCGTTGATTGAGACAGCATCCCCGGCTTGAAAGCCAATCTCAACATATTCTGGCGTGTCGGGTGCATCCTCGGGATTGACGGTGCGTTGATAGACGTAATCGGGTGCCTCAATGGCCGGGTCTTCCAAGACCTTACCTTCCGAAGAGGTGTGCAGCAGGTTGGCATCAACACTAAACGGCGCTTCGCCGCGCTTGTCTTTGGCGATTGGGATTTGGTTTTTCTCGGCAAAATCGATCAGCTTGGTACGGCTTGTAAGATCCCATTCACGCCAGGGGGCGATGACTTTGATATCGGGGTTCAATGCGTAGGCGGCCAGCTCAAACCGCACTTGGTCATTGCCTTTGCCGGTCGCGCCATGGGCAACAGCATCTGCCCCTTCGAGCTGTGCAATCTCAACCAGGCGTTTGGAGATCAATGGGCGCGCAATGGAGGTACCCAGCAGGTACAGACCCTCATAAAGCGCATTGGCTCGGAACATAGGGAACACAAAATCGCGGACAAATTCTTCACGCACATCCTCGATATAGATTGAGGAGGCGCCCATCAGTTCGGCTTTGGCGCGGGCGGGTTCGAGCTCTTCACCCTGACCCAAATCTGCCGTGAATGTCACCACTTCGCAGCCATATTCGGTCTGCAACCATTTGAGGATGATCGAGGTGTCTAGTCCGCCCGAATAGGCCAGGACAACTTTCTTAGGGGCTGACATGCGTTTTCCAATCCAAATGTGGCAAAGTGTGGTCGGCGCGGAGGTATATGGTTTTTGTTTGCACGGCAAGTTGATGCAGAGCAATTTTATAAAGCCCGTTGCATAATCCGCCGCAGGCCAGATAACTTGCGCAATTTCGCAGTTTGAGCCACTAATCTGTCATGACAGATTTTAGCAACCAAGCCGCTGAGGCCACCGAGCGCATGCGCCAGTTGTTTCCTGCAACACCGCTCCAGCGCAATGATCATCTTTCGAATGTCTATGATGCGGATATTTGGCTGAAGCGAGAAGATCTATCGCCTGTGCGCTCCTATAAACTGCGCGGCGCATTTAATGCCATGGGCAAACAGGCGGATAAAGACGTGTTCGTCTGTGCCAGCGCCGGCAATCATGCGCAGGGCGTCGCCTATGTTTGCAGGCATTTGCAGAAAAAAGGCGTAATTTTTATGCCAGTGACCACACCGGAACAAAAAATTCGCAAGACTCGACTGTTTGGGGGCGCGTGGGTGCAGGTGCAATTGGTGGGTGACTATTTTGACGACACGCTTCGCGCCAGTCAAGCCTATTGCGCGGAAGTTAGCGGGCATTTTCTGTCGCCATTTGATGATCCCGATGTGATTGAGGGGCAGGCGACAGTCACCTATGAGATGCTCGAACAATTGGGCCGCTCTCCAGATGTTTTTGTGGTGCCTGTGGGCGGCGGAGGTCTGTCTTCTTCTGCGCGGCGTTTGCTGTCAGAGCGCGCTCCTGAGACTGAAATCTTTTATGTTGAGCCGAGTGGGGGCAAAAGCCTGGCCGCTGCGGTTCAGGCCGGCGCCCCTATTGCGCTAGCGCAGGTGGATACGTTTGTTGATGGGGCAGCGGTGGCCAAGATGGGCGTGAATACCTTTGCTGCGTTAAAAGGTATTGATGCGGATCATGTTTTGGATATCCCCGAAGATCGAATTTGCACCACAATTTTGGATATGCTGAATACAGAAGGAATTGTTTTGGAGCCCGCGGGGGCTTTGGCTTTGGACGCCCTGAAGGATCTAAAAGACAAGATCAAAGGCAAAACCGTGGTCTGTGTGTCATCGGGAGGCAATTTTGATTTTGAAAGATTGCCAGAGGTGAAAGAGCGCGCCCAGCGCTATGCCGGAGTGAAGAAATATTTTATTTTGCGCCTGCCTCAACGACCTGGGGCGCTAAAGGATTTCTTGGGTCTTTTGGGACCGGATGATGATATTGCGCGTTTTGAATATCTCAAGAAATCAGCGCGCAACTTCGGAACTGTCTTGCTTGGAATTGAAACCTCAAAGCCAGAGAATTTTGCGCTCTTATCGGAGCGGCTTGAAGCGGCTGGAATGTCAATTCGGGACATCACTGGAGATGAGGCGATGGTGGATTTGATTATCTAAGGCTTGGGTTACCTCTTGCCGAAAAACTGTGCCACGGCCTGACGATCGCCCGGGCTGGCCAGATGTTTTAGGGCCGCGCCAGCGGGCAAAATCACGGGATGATGGTCTGGTTCGGAGGGAGCCGATTTTTGATACACGGGGTGCGCGACATAGATGGTGCAAATCTTTTCTGCCCAAAGATCGTAGTCCGGCATAAAGCTGAAAACTTTAAAACGAAAAAACACCCGAGGCTGTGTGATGCGCCAACCGGTTTCCTCAAATACTTCACGATGCAACGCTTGGAGAGGTGATTCGCCCGGATCTATGCCGCCGCCAGGCAATTGATATTCCTGATTTCGTCCCCCTTGATAGGTGGCTAAAAGCCCTCCTTTATGGGGCAAAATTGCATAGGCGCCGGGGCGCCGCGTGTAGCGGCGATTGGGATCTGGTGTGGTGCCAAAACGTAGCAATCGTCTCTCCAAAACTTGGTGTCAGCCTAGACGCGCTTATATGGACAGTTTAAGGCAAGGCCAATCTATGGAAAGTTATCATGACGCAAACTGTAAAAATGAGTTGGGATGATACGGTTTTGCCGTTTCAATTGGACGCATCCGATATCCGTGGCCGTGTGGCGCGGCTCGATGGTGTGTTGGATCAGGTGCTTGCGCAGCATGATTATCCGTCTGTTGTTGAGGCGCTTGTGGCAGAGATGACTTTGCTCACTGCGTTAATTGGTCAAACCATGAAGCTGCGCTGGAAGCTCTCGCTTCAAGTGCGCGGCAGCGGTGCGGTGCGTTTGATCGCAACTGACTACTATGCCCCGACAGAAGATGGAGCGCCCGGGCGCATCCGGGCCTATGCAAGCTATGATGCTGAGACTCTGGACACCGAGGCACCGGGCTTTGATCAAATTGGCAATGGGTATTTCGCCATATTGATTGATCAAGGTCAAGATATGCAGCCCTATCAAGGGATCACCCCGATTGCCGGCACCTCTCTTTCGGCCTGTGCAGAGGCCTATTTTGCGCAGTCTGAACAAATACCGACCCGCTTTTCCCTGGCATTTGGTTACTCGCAGGAGGCGGATGGCTCAGATGGTTGGCGTGCGGGCGGCGTGATGCTGCAACATATGCCTGCGGCAGGTTCGCATGTGACCTCTGAAGAGCCACAGGGCGAAGATGGTTTGCTCTCGGCAGCGGATCTATTGGATTCAGATGGGAATGAAAATTGGAACCGGGCGAATATTTTGCTCGATACCGTCGATCAGCTTGAGCTGGTCGGACCATCCATTGCGCCGACGCAACTGCTGCTTCGTTTGTTTCATGAAGAGCAACCGCGGGTCTACGACACCCAGCCGGTGACTTTCGGCTGTACCTGCTCGCCTGATCGTGTGCGCCAAAGCCTGTCGATTTATTCGGCCAAAGACATTGCGCATATGACCACAGACGACAATGAGGTCACCGCCGATTGCCAGTTTTGTGGCGCCCATTACAGCTTTGATCCAGATACGCTTGGGTTTGAGGCCAATCCCCCCATTGAAAATGATTCCGCATCACGCTGATATTCTCCGCGCATTGGCGCGGCCGGGCGGCGCCTCGTCGGATTTTGATCTTAATCCGGGGACGTCTGGGTCTGGGCCTGCGAAGAAAGATGCCGGTGTTTTGGTGCCCTTGATTGAGCGCTCTTCAGGCGTTCATGTGGTCTTGACCAAACGCGCGGAGCATTTGTCATCCCACCCTGGGCAGATTGCGTTTCCCGGCGGCAAGCGGGATGCCGGTGACGCGGATATTTCTGCAACAGCGCTGCGTGAAGCGCATGAGGAAACCGGGCTTGATCCATCCCTGGTAGAAATCTTAGGGCAATTGCCGGCACATGAAACCGTGACGGGGTTCAACGTTATTCCAACCATCGGTTGGATCAGCACGCCCTGGGAGGTTAAGGCAGATCCTGGCGAGGTGGCGGAGGTGTTCGAAGTGCCTTTGTCTCATGTGGTGACGGCGCAAAATTTTCAAGTTCAGTCGCGGATCTGGCGCGGACAGAGACGCTCTTACTATTGCGTCCCTTACGGGCCCTATTACATTTGGGGCGCGACCGCGCGGATATTGCGCGGCTTGGCCGATCAGATGGGTCCGCTATGAAGATTGATCCCACCGCGCTTGATATCCAGACCCTAGCACCGCTTTTCACGGCCTTCGAGGAGGCCGGCGCGCGGCTTTTATATGTGGGCGGTTGTATTCGTAATGCGGTGATGGGGGGTGCGGCAACGGATATTGATTTGACCAGTGACGCCGTGCCAGATCAGATGCGGCGGATTGCGCAAGCCCATGGGATTCGGGTTGTCGACACCGGCGCAGATCATGGAACACTGACGTTTTTGCTTGGTGGCAAATCTTATGAAATCACCACATTTCGCCAAGATGTGACGACCGACGGTCGGCATGCTGAAGTTGTTTTTGGCACATCGCTTGAACAAGACGCCGCGCGCCGCGATTTTACCATGAATGCGCTCTATGCAGAGGCGTCGGGCCAGGTGATCGACCCATTGGACGGGCTGGCCGATGCGCAAGCGCGGCGGTTGCGTTTTATCGGTGAGCCGCAAGCTCGTATCGCGGAAGATTATCTGCGTATCTTGCGGTTTTTTCGGTTTTGGGCTTGGTATGGCGATCCCCTCGAAGGTGTTGATGCGCAGGCGCTCGCGGCCTGTGCGGCTTTGCAATCGGGTTTGGAGCGAATTTCTAAAGAACGGATCGGCGCTGAGCTGCTCAAACTATTGGCCGCCGCCGACCCAGCCCCAGCGCTGGCCGCAATGGAGGCAGCTGGCATCTTGGGGCGCGTGCTGCCAGGGGCTTCGGCGCGCTCGGTTTCGCTTTTGGTGGATCTAGAGCGGGAGCATCCGCCCGATGCGCTACGCCGTCTGGCCTGTCTTGGTGGTGAGGCGGTGCAAGAGCGCTTGCGGTTGTCAAATGTGCAGGCGCGCCAGGTTGAAGCGCTGCGGTATCACGGGCAAAACACATCAAAAGCCTTGGCGCATGGATATGCGCTGGGCGCGGCGCAGGGCTGGTCGTCTTGGCTGCTGCGCGCGGCCTGGATGGAGAACAGGGTCACAGAGACAGAGCAAGAGGCGGTGCGCCGCGGCGCCCAGTCTATTTGCCCCGTTTCGGCGGCTGATTTAATGCCAAAGCACCAGGGTCCAGCGCTTGGGGAGGCTTTGAAGCGTGCACAAGACATTTGGATTGCACGGGATATGCAGATCACCAAAGATGAAATATTGGTGCATTTGGACGGCCTTGGGTGACCTGCCCTGTCTCAAGGGTTTGTTTGTTTAACCACATTATTTTGTTTGCAAAAAAGCATAGCCG
>Ga0228666_1001097_pt1 | contig 12458 bp, 10 predicted proteins | sample 80DmetaG_FD_182702 | JGI IMG/M metagenome (GOLD analysis project Ga0228666, IMG submission 182702) | Seawater microbial communities from Monterey Bay, California, United States - 80D | ecosystem: Environmental > Aquatic > Marine > Coastal | place: USA: California | collected 2016-10-11 | reverse complement strand
TTATTACAATTTAGCGCAAACCTACTCTGACCTAGTCCAAGGGTATGAATACGACCAAGGCTCCACGCGGCGCGCAATCAGCTATTACGAAGACTTCCTAATTCTATTTCCAAGCAGTCATTTAACTGGTGAAGTCGAAGCGAACCTTAGGAATATGGAAAATCTGCTCGCCAGCAGTCGTCTGAATCTTGGTGATTTCTACTATTATTTCCGCAACAATAATACTGCAGCGCTAGTTTTCTACAACGAAGCGATCACGATTGAACCAGATTCTGAAGCCGCCGCAGAAGCACGACTACGTATAGCGGATATCGAATCGGGCGTGCGCCCAACTAATAAAGCCAGCATCCTTCGTAAATTACTAAGAGCGGAGTAATTATCAGCCCAATAGAAAGAGCCCGCACGTATGCACACGACCTCACAGCAATCTACAAGTGTTCGCGCCCTTCTATTCCTTGGCACAATCCTCGTGCTCGGCCTGCTCTCTGGTTGCGCCAATTACCAACTCGGCTCACCTGCTGAAATTCCATTCAAGTCGCTCTACATCAAGCCTGCGACCAATCATAGCTTTGCGCCCCAGGCACAACCGATCATCAGCGCTCAACTACGTGAAACATTCATTCGCGATGCTCGCGTCAGACTTGTAGCTCACGAACAAGATGCAGATGCAGTCCTCTACGTTGACCTTACCGAATACGATAGTAATGCAGCCGCTCGTAATAGTAACGACACTGTGCGAGCGAATAGCTTTAACATCCGCTTGTCTGCTGAGATCTCACTCTACGATCAACACAAAGGCAGTTACCTATTCCAAGAACGAGCGATCCGAGCATCGACAATCGCTTATACCGGTAACCCTTACACTGAGGGCGACATTATCTCCTACCAACAAAGCGAGCGCCAAGCAATGCCACTGCTTGCTCGTGAACTAGCCCGCCAAATTACGGACGAGGTACTGAGTCCTTGGTAAGCCTTTGAGCCTTTGAGGCTCAATCAACTTTCTACAAAAAAAGAGCGGTGAACTGATTCACCGCCCTTTTTGTTTTTTAAGAAAACTTAGACCTGCGCTGGATCCACAAATTCAAGCGTGCCGTCTTCCTTTAAGCTGCGGTAGTAACAACCCGAACGTGCTACGCCGTCCTTATTCTTAGTATGGCAAGCACCCTGTCCTGCTGGAGTTACAATATAGAGAATCGAATTCTGCTCACAATTGACGCGAATATCCTCGATCTTCAGATAGTCCCCACTGGTCTTACCTTTGATCCAGAGCTCGTTACGACTGGTACTCCAGAAAGTGGCCATCCCACATTCGCGTGCCGTCTGCAGCGCCAATTTATTAGCATAGCCGACAATCAATACCTCACCAGTCTTCGCATCTTGAGCGATTGCTGGCAACACATCTGTGCCGCAGTTGGCGACCTTCAGAAGTTTTGTAAAATCAAGATCGAGCGCATAGCCCTGTTCTAATTCTTCGTGTGACATAACTACGGAATAAGCGTCTGCAGGACGCCCAAGTCCAGTTTCAATTTAAGTTATGCATAGCGCGAAAGTAAATAATTCATAGTCCATCACCTATTTTTCCTTTCAATTCACTCGCATCCGTCCATCGTGCAAGACCAGTATCTACAATAAATAGTGCGCATGCACTTCAAAAACATACAGTTATGACTACCACAGCTCACACCGCTGAAATTCTCTCTCAAGCTGCAAACGAAGCACGCGGACTTGCGATCGATGCGATCCACGCCTGCAGCTCAGGCCATTTAGGTCTTCCTTTAGGCTGTGCAGAAATCGGCGCTGTCCTGTTTGGTGACGGTGGCATACGCTACAATCCAGCAGCACCCAAATGGCTCAACCGCGACCGCTTCGTACTCTCTGGCGGACATGGTTCAATGTTTGTTTACTCATGGCTACACCTTGCCGGCTATGATCTCTCCATCGAACAAGTGAAAAACTTCCGCGTGCTCGGTTCTGAGACTCCAGGCCACCCTGAATTTGGCGACACTGCAGGCATTGAAGCCACAACTGGACCACTTGGTCAAGGGATTGGTAATGCAGTTGGCTACGCGCTCTCTGGGAAACGCGCTGCAGCCAAGTTCAACACTGCAGATCACACCCTCTTCGATCAACACATCTTTGCACTCAACGGTGATGGTTGCCTACAGGAAGGGGTTGCAAAAGAAGCCATCGCTTTTGCTGGGCACAACAAGCTCGATAACCTGATCCTCATCTATGACTCCAATGACGTCACGCTCGATGCGATGGCAACGCAGTCACAAAGCGAGGATGCGGAAGCCTACTTTATCTCACAAAGCTGGGATGCGATCACCATCGACGGTCACAATCTGACTGCGATTAAGGAAGCCGTCGACCACGCAAAGTCCAATGACAACGGCAAGCCTAAGGTTATCATCGCAAAAACCACAATTGGTAAAGGAATACCTGAAGTGCAAGGCACTGCTGCCGGTCACGGTGAAGGCGGCGCTAAATTTGCCGCGCAAGCACGCAGAGGACTGGGGCTTCCAGCTGAAACTTTCTATGTCTCCGCAGAGGTTCGGGCGCACTTTGCAGCACAAGCTGAAGCAGGCAAAGCAGCCAATGACGAGTGGGATGCGACCTACGCAGCATGGGCTGCAGCCAATCCAACGCTTGCTGCCGAGCTTGACGCATCCGTTAAGGGTGAGATTCCTGCTGATCTCGTCAGCCGTATCCCTGAGTTCGAAGCAGGCACCGGTGCTGCAACACGTGCCTCAGGTGGAGTGGTTATGCAGTCCCTAGCTAAAGAGGTGCCGCAAGTCATCACCGGCTCGGCCGACCTCTATGGCTCAACCAAAAACTATATCAAAGACGGTGGCGACTTCTCCGCGGAAAACTTCGGTGGACGCAATATCTGGTTTGGTATTCGTGAGCACGCAATGGGTGCAATCTGCAATGGTATCGCCTACGATGGACTATTCCGCGCTAGTGGTGCGACCTTCCTAGTCTTCGCTGACTATCTTCGCCCAGCAATCCGCCTTGCGGGCCTAGCCAAGTTACCCGTGACTTATATCTTCACACACGACTCTGTCGGTGTCGGTGAAGACGGCCCAACTCACCAACCTGTCGAAACCGTCAGTGGCTTGCGCGTGATTCCAAATCTGGATGTCATTCGCCCATCTGATGCTGAAGAAACGGCCGCGGCTTTTGCTGCAGCCACACTTCGTCAAGACGGCCCAACTGCATTAATTCTGACTCGCCAAAACATCCCTGCGAACGACAGCGTGAGCATCGAAGATCGTCGTGAAGGGACACTGAAAGGTGGTTACATCGCGAAACGAGAAACTGGAGAGCTTAAACTCATCATCCTCGCTACTGGCTCTGAAGTGCAACACGCACTTGGTGCAGCCGAACAACTTGGCACCAGCGTGCGCGTAGTGTCTCTACCATGCTTCGAGCGTTTCGAGCGTCAATCCGCGGACTACATAGAAAGTATTCTGCCTGCCAGCTGCACCGCCCGCGTAGCGGTCGAAGCTGGCGTCTCAAATACATGGGGCAAGTATGTTGGGCTCACCGGCAAAACTGTCTGCATTGACCGCTTTGGTATTTCCGCTCCTGGCGACACTGTGATGGCCGAGCTAGGTATGTCTGCCGACAATGTCGCTGCTGTTGCCAAAGAGCTACTCTAAGCCAGAGTTTCATCTTATTTCACAAGGCCGTCCTGCAAAGGGCGGCCTTTTTGGGCTATACGGAATTCTCAACTCTACGATACAAACGTTCAACCACTTAACCAGAGTGAGCATCTGTAACGGCGAATCTCAGTAATCAGAATGAATCGTTTCTTGTCACAGTAAAACGATGTGCCACAGGTTGATTTACTTGATACAGCTCATGATGCAACTGGTTCAAAGCTTCATGTATTTCGTCCTCTTCTCCACGGACATTGGAATACTCTGCATACTGATTCTTCACGTAGCCATACCGAAACTCTCCTTCTATCTTTAGGGGCAAACAATAAACGACCCTTGTCACCAAAGAACGTTTTGGATAGCAAACAGTAATAAAGCACTACTCACCGAGATCCAAATCTATGGACAACTTCCGACGTACCGTATCCGGCAATGCGAACAAGCTCTGGTCGCGCAATTGTGAGGCAACTTCATCACTCAGCAAAACTCGCAGGACTTGCTTCAACCGGGCTTCATCTCGCTCGTTATAAACCGTATAGAAAGCCAAGCGAATTGGATAATCACCATAGTGCACATTATCATCGGTTGGACCAAACGCAGGGCCATCCGCTTCGGTGGAAATCATCAATGCCTTTAACTTAGGACTCTCCGGCAATCTTGGCATAATGGCGATCGAAGCCGCATCTGATAACAATAAGCCTTCCACTTCAGAATCTTTGACTGGTACAACTGTCGTCTTCATCTGACCACCGCGCAACACCGAGAATTTAAATAACTCGAGCGAGATACTCGAATCCGTTTGCGTTGCCATAGTCTTGATCGAGCGATTACCCCAGCCCGACAAACCCAAGTCTCCCCAAGAGGTGAAATGGTCCTCTTCATCCGAGCCAAAAATCCCACCGAGTCGTGACAAGCTAATTTCATTAATCGGGTTACTCTTATTCACCGCAACTACGGCCACATCGTAAGCAAATGGATAGATTCGAAACTCTTCACGCGGTATTTCCCCCTCCTCCGGAACAGCAATAATAGCCAAATCGATCTCATCGGAACGCAGGCGATCCAATGCCGGCAAACTACCAATGCTATCAACCTTAAACTGAATCGAATGCTCCTCTCCATATGTTTGGAGCGGTTCCGATATATAATCGGCAAGTAAATCGGAGGCTGCGATACGAATTTCTTGAGCTGAAACTGGTATTGCCAAAGCTACGGCAAAAAGAAAAAAGAGAAGACGAGAAGACATAATTACAATAATCTTAGAGGTAGAGATATAACCTCTATCTGTGGCGCAACCACAAGCAGAGTCAAACCCTAAGCACTTTCTTGCTATCGCTATTTAGTGGCTACTTATCAACATCTAACTCGGGCCATTGTATCAGCTTACGATGCAAGGTACGGCGGCTAATACCCATCATTTCAGCCGCTCGCGTACGATTCCCACTGGCTTTAATTAATGCATTGCGCAACAACCGCTTCTCATTCGCCTCTTTGCTCAATGTCGAACTATTAGTTAAAGGCGTGGCGGCTAACGATTCGCTATCCTGTACCTGGTACTTCAGATCAAGGTCATACTCAGTGACTTCATTGCCACGCTTAAGCACAACGATATTTTCGCAAAAGTTACGTAGTTCGCGAATATTCCCTGGCCAACGGTATGCCCGCAGTAGATCCTGCGCACCGTTAGTTAATCGCACTGGATCCACGCCATTTTCATCGCTAAACTGCGCGATATAGTGATTCAACAAAATCAGCAAATCGTCCTGTCGGTCTCGTAAGGCGGGTAGCTGAATCGTCACGACGTTCAACCGATACAATAAATCTTCACGAAATTCGCCAGCCTTCGACATTGCTTCAAGGTTACGATTGGTCGCACACACTAAACGTACATCGACCTGCACGGGCTTCGAACTTCCTAAACGCTCAAAACTGCGCGTCTCTAAAAAGCGCAGTAGTTTCACCTGAGTTGACGCATCAATCTCGCCAATTTCATCTAAAAACAAGGTGCCACCGTCCGCGGCCTCAAAACGTCCGATTCGCCGCTCTGTGGCACCGGTGAACGCTCCTTTTTCATGACCAAAGAGCTCGCTCTCGAGCAGGTTGGCTGCCAGCGCCGCACAATGTACTGGCACAAACGGTTGCCGCTCGCGGGTGCTGTTCTGATGAATCGCTTGAGCGATCAACTCCTTACCCGTGCCAGTCTCCCCCTGGAGTAAGACCGTCGCCCGCGACGGCGCCACTAATTTCACCTTATCCAAGACATCGGTCAACACTGACGAACTTCCAATAATGCCGCTGAAACTATACTTCTTATCCAAGCGCTCATGCAGCACCTCATTCTCCGCCTCAATCGTACGTGATTGAAGCGCACGTTTAATAATAATCTCTAATTTTTCCAAACTCACCGGCTTGGTCAAAAAATCAAACGCACCCCGACGCATCGCCTCCACGGCAGTTTCGACATTACCATAGGCCGTCATCATGATACAAATAGGTCGGTTAGGTAATGCGATTGCATGGTCGATTACCTTCAGACCAGATTTACCCGCCATGCGTAAATCCGTCAAAACCACATCAAAGGTTTCCGCTTCCATCAGATTGAACGCTTCCTCAGCGCCCGAGGCCATGTAAATTTCATAGTCCTCTTCCAAAGCTAAACTCAACCCATCTCGGGTGTTTTTTTCATCATCTACAATCAATATGGTTGCTCGCATGTGGGACAATTAGGCACATTTAATCTTAAAATGCAATTTCGCATTATTTTCTAGGAAACCTCTTGCACGTTACTTTGTCATTGATCTCCTGCAGTTAGTTATTTTTGCAATTTTGATACCTATGAGTACAGAACCCAGTCCCACGCCCCCTTCTTCTAACGAAGCCCTAGAATCTGCTATCGCATGGATCCCTACCCTGCGCCAAGAAATCGCCCGCGTAATTGTCGGCCAGCGTTACCTAGTGGACCGCCTCATTGTTGGTCTACTCGCCAATGGTCATGTGTTACTCGAAGGAGTGCCCGGCCTGGCCAAGACCTTAAGTATTCGCACACTAGCAACCGCAACCGATGCCGATTTTAAACGTATACAATTTACGCCTGATCTGCTGCCAGCAGACGTAATCGGGACGCTCATCTACAGCCCAAAGGACAGCACCTTTCACACGCGCAAGGGTCCAATTTTTGCGAATCTGGTACTCGCTGATGAAATCAACCGCGCGCCGGCCAAGGTGCAAAGCGCCCTACTCGAAGCAATGCAGGAACACCAAGTCACGATCGGTGATGCCACCTACCCTTTGCCCGAGCCGTTCCTAGTGCTCGCTACAGAAAATCCAATCGACCAAGAGGGCACCTACCCATTGCCAGAAGCACAAGTTGACCGATTCATGCTCAAGCTCAAAGTCGGTTACCCAAGTAAGGCTGACGAACGTGAAATTCTAGATCGCATGGCCTCCACCGATCCTAATCTAACAGTAGATGCGGTGACCTCTCTAGATGCGATCCGTGAGGCGCGTAAACATGTCAACGATGTCTATGTTGACCCGAAGATTCGCGACTACATCGTTCACCTCATCCTCGCCACGCGTTCGCCTGAAGACTATCAGCTGAAGCTAGGTCACTACATACAATTTGGCGCCAGTCCGCGGGCGACCATCAGCCTCACTTTAGCGGCCAAGGCATGGGCGCTGATGCAAGGTCGCTCGTATGTCATCCCACAAGATATTAAAGAAATCGGCATGGATGTGCTACGCCACCGCGTGATCCCCAGCTACGAGGCTGAAGCTGAGGAAATCTCGAGCGAAGAGCTAGTCTCCTCGATTTTCGAAGCGATCTCAGTTCCTTAGGGAATTTTAGGATCCCTCAAGTCTACAGTCTAAGAAATGACTCCGGCAGATATCATCAAAAAAGTACGCCGCCTCGAGATTCGCGCGCGTCACCTTGTGACGGATTCGGTCACAGGTGCATACCACAGTTCCTTTAAAGGCCGTGGTATGGACTTTGAGGAGGTGCGTGAGTATGCCATCGGCGATGATGTGCGAACCATTGACTGGAATGTTAGTGCGAAGATGGATCGACCGTTCGTCAAAGTCTTCCGCGAAGAGCGTGAGATGACGCTAATCTTACTGATCGATGTCAGCGCCTCAGGAGTGTTCGGCTCAGTCGAGCAAAGTAAGCGTGAACGCGCCGCGGAAATCGCAAGCGTACTGGCATTTTCAGCCACTCAAAACAATGACAAGGTCGGCGCGCTGCTCTACACCGATGAAGTTGAGCACTACATCCCACCGAAAAAAGGGCGCCGCCACATCCTTCGCCTGATTCGCGACATTTTATTTTTTAAGCCCAATGGGCGAGGCACTTCCCACAAGACCGCGCTCGAATATCTCAATCGCGTGCAACGGCGTAAGACAGTCGTCTTCATGATTTCCGATTTTCTAGATCTAGCTGCCGACACCCTCCTTTTCGACAAGCTCGCGCTCACCAATCAGCATCATGACTTAATTAGCATTGCACTGAGCGATCCCCGTGAAAGCGCACTGCCGGAAGTCGGCCTAATTACACTCGAAGACGCTGAAACCGGTGAAATGGTCGAAATCGATACTGGTAATAAAAGTATACGTAAGCGCTACGCCTCACTCGCACAGGAGCGCCAACAAAATTTCAGCAATCAAATGCGTAAAAAAGGGCTCGACTGGATACCAGCCTGCACCGACCAACCCTACCTCCCCGCACTGCGCAATCTCTTTGCCCGACGCGCCAGCCGTCACTAACCGCAAAGCTCAACTCCTCAATCCCAACTAATTTCCAATTCTTTACCCGATGTTTTTCGCACAACTTCAAGTACCATCAGGACAACTCCCCGACTTACCACTGGGGCCAGCTCTTGAGCGTGCACGCGGACCCATCGAAATACCACCTTACGAACCTTGGCAAATCGGGCTGATGATTGGCCTCTTGGCACTCGTCCTAGGATTACTAATTTACTGTATCGTCTTTATCATACGCAGACGTCGTGCCCGTACCCCACAACTCTCGGCAAGCACCACTGCACTGGCAGAGCTCCAGGCAGCAGCCGAGTTAACAACCACTGATGACGAACGCTTCGCGGTACTTAGCTCACTCGCTTTACGCCGCTACTTTGAAGTCGGTAAACACATTCCTTCCCTCGGCCGCACTACATTCGAATTCCTACATGCGCTAGACGCTGATTCACAACTCAACTCAGACGCGCGGGACTCACTTCGCGAATTCCTAGAGCATTGTGACCAAGTCAAATTCGCTCGCGCCTCGCTCTCTACAGACGCACGCAACGCACTCACTGAGAGCGCGATTCAACTGGTACACGAACTCGAACGCCATCACGCAGCGACATCCACAGAGGCCACGACGACATGAGCTTCTTTCAATTTCAAAACCCAGAGTACTTTTTCCTGCTATTGTTATTACCCATCATCGCCTGGTGGGCAGGCCGTATGGGGCCGGAAGCCGCAATGCGTTTTTCGAGTACCTCATTAGTCAAAGCAGTCAGCCGTTCTAGGCGTAGCCTACCAGGGCGCTTTCTAATCGGACTGCGTATCCTCGCACTCGCCGCGCTGATTACCGCACTCGCTCGTCCTCAAATGGGTAAGATGAATGATACCACTGACGCCGACGGAATCGATATAGTCGTGACACTCGACCTCTCTGGTTCAATGCGAGCACTGGATCTATCCACCCAAAAGACTATTGTCACGCGCCTGGATGCGGCAAAAAAAGTCGTACGCGCATTCATTGAAAAGCGCCCCTACGACCGCATCGGGCTCGTCGCCTTCGCGGCTGATGCCTACGTCGTCAGTCCACTCACTCTAAATCATGATTGGCTTAAGAAAAACCTCGATCGTCTCGAACTCGGCGAGATCGACGGAGCCGGCACTGCCATCGGCACCGCACTTGGCGCGAGCGTCAATCGCCTGCGAGATCATGAAGCTCGTAGCCATATTGTCATTCTTCTCACCGATGGTGAAAACAACGCGGGGCAAATCACTCCGATTGGCGCTGCTGAAGCAGCCAAAAGCTATGGTGTCAAAGTCTACACGATCGCAACTGGGCAGAAAGGGCGCGTGCCGATTCCAGAAATGACACGCAACAATCGAGTGATGCGCGACAAAGATGGTCAGCCAATCTATCGTGGACGTGCGGAAAACTCAAACTACAACGAAGCCGAGCTCAATGAAATCGCTGAAATGACAGGTGGGCTCTTTTTCAAAGCCACTGAAGACGGCGACCTTGAACGCATTTATGCAGAGATCGACGCACTCGAAACAACGACTATCGAGCTACGCACCTACGCCACCTTTACCGAATACTTCATCTGGCCCGCAGCACTCGGGCTCGCCTTCCTTGCTTTAGAACAACTCTTACGCAATACGCGTTACCGTCGCCTGCCATGACTTTTGAAAATCAGATCTGGCTTACCCTCACGCCCCTAATCGTACTACTTTTTGCGGGGTTGTTTGCCTTTGGCCTGCGTCGCCGCGAAGCGCTACTCAGCCGCTTTGCAGCGGCTCGCTTACTCGATCAACTCACCGAAAAAGCCAGCCATCAGCGTACTCTACTTAAAGCAGCACTCATCCTTCTTGCTTTTGCACTGATCGGCATTTCACTCGCCCGCCCACAATATGGAGTCGACTGGATCGAGCGCAAAGCTCGCGGCTTGGATATCGTCTTCGTGCTGGATAGTTCAAAGAGTATGCTCGCTACCGATCTGCGCCCAACACGTTTGGACCGCGCCAAACTAGCTATCATTGATCTGGTCAAACGACTCGAAAGTGACCGCATCGGACTGGTCGCATTTGCTGGTAATGCCTTCCTGCAAACGCCCCCGACGTTGGACTACGCTGCTTTTCGAGAGAACCTTGATGCAATTGGCTACAGTAGTATCTCACGCGGCGGTAGCGATATTGGCCGAGCCATACGCGAAGCTGCCAAAGCCTTCCCTAAGGACAACAGTTTCAAGGTCGTCGTGTTACTCACCGACGGTGAAGATCAGCAACAAGATGCAATTACCGCCGCTCGCGAAGTCGCCGACGACGGGATTAAAGTCTATACCATCGGCATCGGCACCCCAGAGGGCGATTACCTTAAAATTAGCAATGCTCAGGGCGACGACGAATTTATCCGCGACTCTAGCGGTCAACCAGTGCGTAGTCAGCTCGATGAAACCACTCTACAAAAAATCGCCCAACTTACGGGCGGGAGCTACAGTCGTCTAAGTGATCAATCGCTAAATACACTCTACAACTCTGTGCTCGCGACGCTTCCTCGTGAAGAGCGCCAATCTGAACTGCAAGAGGCGCGCATTGAACGCTACCAGTGGACATTATCCATAGCCTGCATTCTTACGGTAGTGGAAATCTTCATACGCCGACGAAGTAACCTATCCCTATCATTGCTGTTCCTCCTCTCCGCCTCGTCAGTCTGCACACCAATCCGCAGTGAAGCCCAAGATCTCCCAGTAAAAGAGATTCAGGAGTTACCAATGCCAGTTGCTGAAGATACACCAGAGATACTTGCCGAAGCGCCCGAAACCGATCCTCGCATTCTCTACAATCAAGCTCACCACCAACTCACCACTGGCAACTACGAACAAGCCATCCAGCTTCTTGAACAAGCCATTGAGCACAGCACTCAGCACTCACTACAGCGTGATGCCCTCTACAACATGGCACACGCCTCTAACCAAATAGGCGAAACCGCTCTACAAGCCCAAGACTTCGAAGGCGCAATCGAACGCTGGAAGCAAGCCGAAGCACTGTTTCGATCGGCCAACGAAATCGACACGACCGACGCCAACAGTCTCGATGATGCAGCTGCAACTGCCGCACGACGCACCGCACTCGAAGACTTCCTCAAGCAGCAGGAACAAGATGAACAACAGGAGCAATCCTCCCAAGAAGATGAGCAGGAGCAGCAAGAATCTGAAGACTCATCAGACTCTGAAGAAGGTGAAGACAATCAAGAATCATCAGATGGAGAGGATTCCTCTGGCGACGACCAAAAACAGTCCGAGGACTCGCAAACTGCCGATGAAGACTCTGAACCGCAGCAAGGCCAAAGTAGTGATGCGTCCGACCAGCAATCAGAATCAGAAGGTGAAGGCTCCGAATCTGATGGGCAATCTGGAGAGCAAGAATCGGAATCCACTCGCAACCCTGCCGAGGATATGGAACAACAAACCGAAGACGCAGCAGACCGCGCTGGCTCCGAAAACGAAGCACTCTCTGCAGAAGATTTACCGGCTAACCAAGCAACGGCAGCCGAAGCAGGCAGCGACGATGAAGCCGCCGAAATGACAGTGCAAGGCATGAGCATCAGTGAAGCTCAAGACCTGCTCGATAGTCTGCGCGGCGAAGAGCGGCTACTCCCGTTTTCCGAACCTTCCGAGGCAACACGCCGTTCCAATAGCCAAAGCGATATTCGCGACTGGTAATTCTCTTTTTTTAATCCTCATGCACCTACGAAACGTATTACTCATATTTACCCTGATGGTCACTTCGATCCTGCAGGCCGAGATCCGCGTCCATACTCGTTTTGAACCACCGCGTGTCGCAGTCGGCAGCGCTTCAAAATACATTGTCGAAATCGTTGAAACCGACAACAGCATTAAGCCTGTGGTGGAACCTGTTACAACGCTACCTATCCCCTCCACTGGCGGACTCAACTTGCGTAATGGCCGGACCTCCAGCAGTCAATCGACCAAGATCATCAATGGGGCACGGAGCTATAATAGTACACAACAACTAATAATCGATGCCGTTGCCCCA
>Ga0228666_1001092_pt1 | contig 12485 bp, 10 predicted proteins | sample 80DmetaG_FD_182702 | JGI IMG/M metagenome (GOLD analysis project Ga0228666, IMG submission 182702) | Seawater microbial communities from Monterey Bay, California, United States - 80D | ecosystem: Environmental > Aquatic > Marine > Coastal | place: USA: California | collected 2016-10-11 | reverse complement strand
AGTAGAAGATGGTGAAATAGTAGAAGATGGTGAAATAGTAGAAGATGGTGAAATAGTAGAAGAGGATGAGGAAGATATTGATTTTAAACCTACTGAAAAGGTAGATTTAGAAGAAGATTTGATTGATTTAAAAGATATTGAATTTTTAGATGAAGAATTAGAAGAAATTAGCGAAGAGGTTGAAGTATCGGAGGGAGAGAAAGTATTTGATATTACGGACCAAATTTCTGATTTAATGGATGATTTATTAGCCAGTGTTCCATCTTCAAAACGAACGCCAAAATACTTAAGATATATACATACCATGTTGGAAAGATATAAAGAATTAAGAGAGCAATATTCAGCTTTTGATGATTTGGGATATTTTTCAGAAACCATATTAAAAACGGAAAATTATAAACCAGTTAAAAAAGTGTTACATGATAATAATGATAGTTTATATTGGGCGTTACCTGTTGTAACAAATAAAAAACATATTTATTTTCAAAAGGCAGATTTAGATTTTTATGAAAGTGATGATTTTAAATCTAAACTAACTATTAATTATGTTAAAAATACAATGAATCTTAATAATAATTATCAAAGTAACTCTATTCCAGATGAACAAAATAAATATGATTATTTTTACAAAAATTTAGATTTAAATACTTACGATAAACCAGATACAAATGATTATGTTTACAGTACAGATAGTTATAATAATAATGTAATCGTTGAACATACGACTGATTTCAATAGTTATACTACTATTATAGACATGATGTTTTTACTTTCGACTATTAGAGAAACAAGATTTGTAATAGATAAAACAACCGCGGGATTGAATAAAATTAAACCTTCGTCTATGAAACGTCCTGGTTGTCCAAAAACATTACAACCAAATACAGAACGAGTTGGAATTACAAATAACGATAAAGTTTATGTAAAAGGTATAATTACACTACCATATGATATGATGGAATATTCAAAAATTTATGATGTTAATAATTCATTATTGAAAAAAGTAAATTATCATGATAACCAGTTACATTACAGTGATATATTAAATAAAGATACAGAAGTTTTGTTTAATGATATGAATACACCAGTAGATATATTTAATAATGTAGTATATCATTATGCAAATACAGAAAAATTTGAAAATAAAGAAGATGCTTGGGAATCAATAAAAAATAATGTAGGATTAAATGTAAATGAATTATTTGAAAAATTACAAGGAGATATTGTAAATGGTATGTCTATGGATATAATAAGTGAATATTTTAGCCCATATCGTATTTATAAAAATGATATTGTTTATAAAGATTATTTGAATATTAAAGATTTTGTTGAGAAAGAAATAAAAAAATATAAAAAAGAAAAAATTAACAATATTATAAAATATAATAACTATATTAAATTTATAAAAAATTATAAAAAGATCAGCTTTATTGAAAAGTTTTATGCTTCAGATAATTTAAAAAAATTATATAGTCTCAATCAAGAGTCTGATATTGAATTTTTAAATAAAATGTATTTATTGGATGATGGGAGAGTATTAATGGGATCTATAGCAAAAGAAATACACCAAAAATTAAATAATGAAGACCGTGTTGATAATTTGAATCCTGATGTATTAATTGAATTAAAAAAAGAATTGGAAGAAGGTGACATAGAAAATAGTGAATGTGAGCCTACAACTATGGGTGATGTAACATTATCAAAAAAATATTTTGATTTGGACGATTTATTACAAGATAATAACAAAAACATAATGTATGATAAAAAATATGATACTACCCGTTATGATATTGGTGATGATTTAAATGCAAAAGAAACAATGTCTTATGAAGAATTAGTAGAACATCTTGAGAAAAATGTTGGGGTTAACCGAAGTGAAGCAATCATAGATGCAAGAAGTATGTTAGATGGATATAAAAGTGTTCAAGAAGGAGATTATGCTATATTAGAGCCAAATGGTTTTGATCTTCATTATTATATTAGAAAAAATAGTAAATGGGTATTGGATGAAGAAATGGATAATAAACCAATAGAAGAAATGGGATTTTGTAATTTAAAATCTAACTGTTTAAAAATTAACAAGACATGTGTCAATAGTGAAACACAGAAAAATGAAGTTAATAAATTATCAATTGAAGAACTTATTAAACATTATGAAAAACAGCAAAATGAAAGAAATATTAATACTATGTATAAAATTAATAACAAACAGTCTTTTCATCTATCTTTGGCTCCTATGTTGAAAAATGTTAATAAAAAAAGAAATTTAAAATACGATATTCAAAAAATAAACATTGGAAAAATGTTATCTGCTGAAGAAGTTACTGTATCTCCATATGAAAATCTAAAAAATAGAATACTTGGAGAATATGATTTATCATCAAAAATGGACCATATTTTAATGTTTATTAATAATTATTGTAGAACCTCTATTAATGATGAATCACAATATTGGTATTATTGTATTGAAACAAATGTTCCATTACTACCAACATTTTATAATGATTTGGCTTTAGGATTTCAAACCGGCACTTATTTACAATCTTTAAGTGAAGTTGAAAAAATAAGAGGGACTGCTGATGGGGACAATATTGTAGATAAATACAGTGGATATGTAATAAAAAAATTACAATATGATGAGAATGAAGGATATGAGGCAAATGGATTTAAACGTGTTACCAGAGAAGTTATGGAAGAGGAAGAAGATATTGTAGTATCTACTAGTGTTTCCAATAACAATCCTAATCAAAAAAATATGGCCTTTAAAAAGGATATAAGAAAAAAATTAAAAACTCTAGATACTAAATTAAAAATCAACACAAAACAACAACATGAATTTATAATTAAATATATGATACATTTTATGAAAAAATATGTTTTGAGTGAGAAAAAGTTTTTATTGAAAATGAAAAATGTAAAAGGCAAGAAGCATTCTTATAAAAAATATAAAGATGAAATCAAAATATTTTTATTAATTGGGTTATATGTTATTGCTATACAATTATTAACACCACATTTGGATTATGCTCCAACATTTGAAGGATGTGTTATGTCTTTTGATGGTTTCCCTCTTGAAGAATCTGGTGATAATTCGATAGTTTCTTATATTGTTTGTTTGTTTTTAAAATTAAAAAGTAGTGTTCGACCTTGGAATGTATTACCGTCTACAAAAAGATCTAATTTTAATGAGATACGAGAAAAATTTGTCGAAAAGGTTGTTAAGTTTATGAAAACAAAAATATTAACTGAAATAGATATTGTAAATAAATTAGAAGAAAAAAGAGAATGGATGATATTGAATATGGAATTAATTGAAGGAACACGTGATTTTGATATAAAAACGTGGGAAACATTTCTTCCACATTTAAATAAAGTAAATGTAGATGACACTCGTGGTGTATCTAATAATTTTGATAAACTATTAAGTGAAAGTATAGCCAAGGGAAATATTAGTCAATTTTCATATATTTTTTCATTATTAGGGAAAGTAATGAATCAATCTTTTTTAATTCAAGAAGATATGGAAAGAGTGGTTAGTAATAAAGATATTATTTTAAGTACATTAAATAATATACCATTTTTGGAAAATGCTTGTTGTAATGAAACGAGGAATAATTTCAATTATTTTTCAGAAAAAGAGCCTTTAATCATTCAACGAAACAGTGAAATTAAAGAGATGATGAAAAAATATAATGATTATAGAAAATTATCAAAAGCTCCATATCTTTATAGTGATAAAAATACCAAATTAATTTATCCCAAAATAGATAGTGGATATAGTGAAGAAACTATTTATCTAAGTTTTATTAAATATTGTAAATATAATACTGGGGCTATTTTGGATGATGAACTACAACGTTTATGTGTAACAAATGAGAGTAGTTTCGATAAATACGATAGTTTAAGTGAAAAAATAAAAAAAATGAAACAAGAAGACAGTAATTATTCAAGTGATTCATTAGTTGAGTTAATAGAATTAATATCAAAACGAAATATTATTCAACAAGGGTTTAATAATACACACATCTCTCCCAAAATTACATTTGAAGAAGAATTAAATAATTATAAAATACTAGATGATGATGTTATTGAACAATTAAAAAAAGTATTAGATAACTTTGATTTGGTTTACACGGAAGATATTGATAATGATATTAATGATTTGGTATTGATGTTGTTTCAAAAAAATCAAGAACTATCTTCTAAAATACATAATCATATTAAGAAAACAAAATCTAAAAAGAAAACATTATTTGAATTTATTTTAAAGATTGACGATTTTAAAAATAGAAAAGGTTTGGAATTTATAACAGATAAAGATGAAACTGTTTTGTTTTCTATAGAATTTTTAAGAAAAGTGTTAATGAATGTTTGTTGTCAATATCCACAGATAATATTGGGTAAAGTTAAGTATGATAAGCTTAGATACAATATGCCAAATCATTGGAAATTTAGTGTATATCATAATAATAAATTGGAAGAAGTAATTCAAAGAGAATTAAATAAGTTTTCTCAATATAGTGACGATGAAGATGTATTGGATATATTAAATGAGTTAGTAAAAAAAAATAAAGTATTATGTGACTTTGCTAAGTATATACCTATTTATTCTGATATTGTTGGACATTCCGGTATTAAAAAATCAGTATTAAATACAACAATTAGTCAAGTATTGTATAAGCATTTGATATTAAAAGCAATTATTAATTATGTAGATGTGGAAGATATGGTAAAAACAAATAAATCATTTGAGAATCCAGATATAGAAGATAATATATTTGAAGAGAGTAATGAAACATTAAAGGAAAAAATGGGAGAGATAGTAACTATCATATTGGAAACTCTTCAATATCAAAAATCATCTATTAATTTATCAATGGAAGAGATACAGAATAATGTATTAAATATAAAAGAAATGGAAAAAACAGGTGTAGTAGAGCGTTTAAAAAATATGAGTAAAGAAGATAGAAAATCAGAGGACTATATGAAAAATTTAAGACTTGGTGATTGGAATATTGGACAAACAAAAGCATTGTATATTTATGATCCATCTCAATACGATAGAGAAATAGAACAAGAAAATAAGAAAAATAATATGAGAAATGTAGTGGAAAATCGTCAAATGGAACAAGATGGAGTAGCTGACCCTTTTCAACAAGAAGTAATGATGGATGAAATGATGAGAAACGAAGCAGAAGATAGATTGGTTCAACAAGAGAATATGCAAGATATGATGGCTATGGGAGAAGATGATGACTATGGTGATATGGATGGGGATGAAATGTATTAAATAAAAATGTATTAATTAAATTAAATAATATATTTTTATACTTACTTATCACTCTCACTTATTACTCTTACTATTTACATAAATTCCATATACTCACATAACCTATTATAAAATGTACTATGTTTTTCAAACTCATCAATATCCATTTTACTACTAAAATTATCTGCCTTGCCAGTCCATATGGCTTGAAACTCCTTAAAATATTCATGATTCGGAGCACATTCATATTCAGCCTGAACTGCTAACCATTCATAAAATCCTTTTCTACTGTCATCCCAACTTAATTTTTTAAGTGCCTTTTTATAATACTTTTCTGGATTTGCCTCTCTGTCTTCCTTAAGTTTTAAGGCTCTCTCCTCTTTTTTCTTTTTTCTCTCCAATGCTTTCTCCATTTTAATCTTTTTTTTCAACGCTACTTCCTCCTTCTTTTTTAAGGCCTCTTCCTTCTTTTTTAACATTGCTTCACTATTATTTTCTACTTTTTTATTTTCTTTTTTATTTATTTTTTTATTTTCTTTTTTATTTATTTTTTTATTTTCTTTTTTATTTATTTTTTTATTTTCTACTTTTTTAATAAGATTTTTAATATTACCCTTAATTTCTGCCTTTTTAGCAGCACGTTTCTCCCACTTTTTTAAGGACCTATACTTTTCTGCTCCAGCAGAATGCCTTAAGGTATATTTACTCCTTAATTTCCAATCTGCTCCTACACTTTTTTCACTCATAATATAAACATCCCCGTCGTTTAATGCTAAGTCTATACTATTTCCAATCGGCATACCATCCTTAAACCACTGAAATCGCATAGGATAGCCACCCCCTCCCCCTATAGTTAAACATATAACTACTACTCGCTCTGTATCACCATGAAACCCTATTCCAGTTTTTTTAAGGTCATAATACCTATTTCCTTCAACTACATTAATTTCTACTTTACTATCACTTCCTCCTTCTACTAAAGCCTCTTGTAATGTAGTCCTTAATCTGGATACTTCACTATTTAAGGTGGATTTGGAATTAAGGTCAATGATAGTCCCCTTACCTTCAATATATTCTGGTTCCTGACTCATACCAGCCACATAGCATAGGTTTGTGCGAGCGAGCTTATTCAATACTTTGCCTCTTACCTTAACTTCCTTACCATCCTTAATTTCTGTCCTATACTTATTAGGATCTAAATACTTACTATCCCACTTATCTTCTACACATTCCTTATAAATCTGCTCAGTCTTATCCTTACTTGCCCAATTCCTTAAAATAAGAACTCTTGCTTGATCCTCATTATTTAAACCATTAATAAATTCTACGCCACTTAATTTATTAAGGTTCAATACTTCAACATTATCACCCATACTTTTTCTTATTTTTTCCCCCATAATATCAATATCACTATACTTAAACCCCTCACCTTTAATAGGCATCCTCCCTATTAATTGATTACCCCTATGATTTTCACCACCAGGCGCCATTGTTAATGATATTCTCTCGCTATTCATATTTGTAGTATTTGTAGTCTTGGTTTGTTTTACTAATTTGTTATTATTCATATATTTTTATAATTTATAACATTGGTTCAAAAATAAAAGCAATTTTATAAATTTATAAATACCTTAATATTTATTTAAAATTAATTTAAAATTGATTTAATGATATTAATATATTTATATTATTAATAATGAGTATTATATTACAAAAGCCATTTTTAAAGTGGGTAGGAGGTAAAACGCAAATTTTAGATAAAATATTATCTAAACTGCCAACTTCAATTGAAAGTTATCATGAAATATTCTTAGGTGGTGGAAGTGTTTTACTTGCAATATTATCTTTACAAAAACAAAATAAAATTAAAATTAAAAAAAAGATATTTGCTTATGATTTAAATAAAGCGTTGATTTATGTTTATAAAAATATTCAACAAAACAAAGAAGAACTATTTATTCATATAGAACAATATATGAATGAATATAACAGCTTAACAGGAGAAATCATAAATCGTAAACCTAAAAATAAAGAAGAAGCATTTACATCAAAAGAAAGTTATTACTACTGGCTAAGGAGTAAATATAATACTTTAAATAAAGAAACAATAGAATGTAGTGCTTTATTTATGATTATTAATAAATTGTGTTTTAGAGGGATGTATAGAGAAGGACCAAATGGGTATAATATTCCATATGGTCACTATAAAAAAACACCTACTATAATATCTCACGAAACGTTAAATGAAATAAGTAAACTGGTACAAGATGTAGAATTTATTTGTTTAGATTTCAATGAGTCAATGAAAAAAATAAATAAAAATGACTTTGTATATTTGGACCCACCATATGCACCAGAAACTTCTACATCATTTGTAAAATATAATAAAGTTGGTTTCAATATAGATAATCATAATCAATTATTTAAAAATATAAAAAAGTTAAATAAAAAAGGTGTTAAATTTATATTAAGTAATTCAAATGTTAGTATGGTAACTGATAATTTTAAAGAGTTTAATTGTGATGAAATTATTGCTAGAAGAGCGATACATTCTAAAAACCCTGGAGCAAAAGCTAAAGAAGTAATAATTTATAATTAATTTATAATATTAATTTTCTAATATATTCATTATTGGTTTTACAAAATCACTGAATTTTACATATTCAATACCCCATGATGATGCTAATTGTAATATTTGTTTTGTTTTTGGAGTAATATTATCACCGAAGTATTTCGTTTTACCGTAAGTCAGCTCATGTTCTTGATTTGCAACACAAATTATTTTTAATGGCTTGCCATATAATTCCGGTATATTTTGGTATTTAATAAATGTACCCAGTACTTTCTCACCAGCAGTTCCACTAACACACCAATTACTTGTTTTAACTTCAACCATATAATCATCGCACTCCCAATCAGGTTCGTAGCCATTTTTACGTGTTACTTTCTTTGGATTTTGCCCTAATAATATCAATACATCATGAACTATACCTTCACCTAGTAAGGTTGTCCATTGACCATTGTTTACTTTATCAATGATAGTATTACCCCATTCTTTTTCTTGCTGTTGCCTTTCATATTTTAACTGTTTTTTTGTTTTCCCTTCAGTCTTTTGTATAGGTTTCGGAGGTGTTAAAGCCCAATTTATTATTTCTATTATCATATGTTTTTCAAATTTGGTTATATTATTCATTTTAGTTTTGTTTATTAAAGCTATATTATATTATATTTTAATTATTACTTTCAATTTTAAAAAAATGTATTAAATACCTTAATATTTATTTAAAATTAATTTAGTATTGTTTAAAATATTAAATTAATAGTATATATATAATAATGTTTCGGTTGTTTATTAGACAAAATATAACTTCAGTTGCTATTGTACTTTTTGTTATTTTATTTGCTGTTATACAAATTTCTAAACCAGCGATTATCTACAACAAAGATGGATCACTTCGTCAGTTTGGTCTTGCTTCTAGAAAGAAAACAGTTCTACCTATATGGCTAATCACTATATTTTTAGCAATATTATGTTATTTATTTATATTGTATTACTTAACTTTACCTAAATTTAACTAAAGTTTGATTGGATTGTCACAAGGCATTCCTAATATTGTATTCATATTAATTGTTACTACTAAGATAATAGTTAATATATACCATATCGTTGTAGATATAATGTCTTTTCTTAATAATGTATTGTATAATTTAATTAATAATGGTTGTGTTTCATCATTTACAGGTACACCTAAATTATTCATAAACAATTGAAAATTATATGGTGTTATTTCTTTTAAAATAATATTAATATCTTTCTTAATTTTTTCACTTAAATTAACATCTTGCTTTTTTAAACTTGGTATTAATATTTTTGATGCTATTTCTTGTTTGGTTGTTTTACCTAAACGAGCAAAAAGAGCACCAAACGTATTGTAAAAAGGACGTTTCCATGATGTAAATGCTTCAATCATTGCACCAATTAATCCAAATATAAAAGTCATAGTAACCAATGAAGTTGTAAATGCTTCAACCATCATTGGATTACCACATCGAGAACTCAACATATTTGAATTAATAAATCCTTGAACTACTACAAATATTACAACTAATATAGGTACTAATACGTATGGTTTGAAGCTCTTTTTAGGCAACATTACATCTTTAGCGTAACTTTTAATTTTTGTATAATTAAATCGAATAAATCCAATAATAATAATAAGAATTAAATAAATAACACCAATTACACCACTATTAATACCAGAACTCTTAAGTTTCTCAGAACCTATCTTCTTTACTTTATTAATACCATCCGTTTTCTTTATTTTATCAGATAGATTTTTCCTTGCCATATCCATATTACTCATTTATAAATAAATGATATTAAATAATAGTAATAATCATAATAAATAGTTTCAATTATCCGTTATTCTAAATTTATAGAACTTAAATTTTTCATAATATCTTCATCTGTTTTTTTACATTTAATTTTATTCATAGATTCCGAATTTATTAAAACTGCTAATGCTGCTGCTAATATGTATAATACTGCTGTTCCAATTAAATCTTTCCTTAAAACTAAATTATAATATTTCATAAGCGTATTGTTGTTATTTGTATTTTCAGGTATATTTAATGGCAATATCTTCATTTGAAAATTTGTAGGTCTTACGGTATTTAACTGTAATGATTCATTGCTAAGAATACTTTCCATTACATTTGAATCGTCATTACGAATATTTGGAACATATATCTTATTTATAACTGTTCTAACCGTTTCTACATTCATCCCGCATAAAAAATAACCAAATGTATTATCAAATGGAGATTTAAGAATTGGTATACTTTCTATTAAACTAATGATAGAACCAAAAATTAAAAATATTGTAATAGCTGATGTCATAAATGCTGTTTGAGTCATATCTACATTACATTTTAGCATTAACTGGTGTTTGTTACTAAATCCTTGAACAATAAACATGATAAACATAAGCAAAGGTATCAATATATATTTTGGTACACCTTGTTTTGGTAACATTTTTGATTGTGAATAGTCATTTATTTTTTGCGACCCATATCTAAAAGCAAAAAAAATCGCTATTATAATAAGATGAATAGGTAGTGAAACAAACATTATATATTAAATCTATAATAAATTGTTAGTAATAATACAATAATATGTTATCTTTTCTATTATAATTTATTAACAATTATATATTGATGCTTGTTCAACAAAAGGCAACATTAATAGAACCTGGTGTAAAGTATTTTTTAAATGAAACATTGAAAAATTGTAGAAATAAAAAATTATTAACTGAAAAAATAAACATTAATATACTATTGTTTTTAATTTTTACAGTAATCATTGGTAGTATATTGTATTATAAATGGAAGCATAAACCTACTTTAGAAGAATTAAAACATCGTGATAATCTTAAAAAGCATTATATTTTAAATAAAATCAAAGCAATATCAGATAAAAAGTTAAAAGATAAAAATGAAATTATAACTAATCTTCCTAAATTTGAAAGTGATTTTGTGAAACTTCATAAAAATTTTTATAACATTTAATAGTAAATGAGTAAGTTAAAAGATTATAAACAAGCATTGGATAATTATTATTTTTTAAAGGCAAAGTATGAAAAACCCAAAATAAAGGACGGAAAGATTGTAAATGACCCAGTTAAATATTGCATAAAATGTAAGAAAAAGGGAGGAACCGAATTTTTAAGAAAAGTAGAAAAAGCAGAAAAAGGGGAGAGAAAAAGAGTTACATTAATATGCCGGTGTAAGGCAGATAATCCATGCAATTTAAACATAGAAATCTCACTTGCTAATTATAAGTTATACGAGGATTTAGTTAAATCATTAAATAAAGATATGGAAGATGTAAAAACAAAGATAATAAAACTTAAATTAGATTTACTATTTCAATTGAAAGATGAAGATTATGTAGTAAATAAATTTGAACAACTTAAAAATAAACTACAATCGTTAAGTAAAAAATTAGACAAGTTACAAACTACATATAAAGAGAAAAATAACACATTTATTATTAAACGAAAGGACGAAGAAACCAATGATGAATATGAAGAAAAAATAGATAGGGAAAAAGGGGTTAATATTACAAGTCGAGAAATAGAAGGAATTATTAGTAAATATGGTAAACTTATCGAAGAATATAAAAAAACAAAAAACAAATCATTTTTAATAGATGCTTTTGAAAAATACCATACTCAGATTGTAGATCTTTTCGATAAAAAAAGAAAAATTCAATATCAAGAAGGTAATGTTGAATATGTAAAAGAAGGAGGAAAAATCACTGTTGAATTTGATTTTAAAAAAGTATCTATTGAAAATAAACAAGTTTCATTAAACCGTTTCGAAATAGTTAAAAATATTTATTAATAAGAAATATTACCTAATATATATAATGAATTTATCGAAATTTATAGATATTAAAGTATTTTTATTGGCTTTATTTGGTGGTTTGTTTTTATCATATATTTTAGCACCAAAAAAAAGGGTTATATATGTTTATCCTAACCCATCCAATACAAACAAACTATTATATAAGGATAAGGCAGATAATTGTTTTAGGTTTGAAAAACATGAAGTAGAGTGTCCTAAAAATAGTAGCGAAATTGAAGAATACAAGGTTCAATAATTAAGATATATAATTTATAAAATATGTATAAATTATATATGTATTTAAGACGGCTTATATATAGTGATTTTGGTAAAATAATTATTTCAATATTGTTGGGATTGGGATTATCTACTTTATTTAGAAAGGTTTGTAATGATAGAAATTGTTTGGTATTTAAAGCACCAGGTATTGACAAAATAGATGACAAAACATATAAATATGATAATAAATGTTATAAATATAAAGCATCTGCTATTCAATGTCGAGAAGATAAGGATTACATTGATTTTGAATAATGCGTATTATATAGATTTAGTTACTATTATTAATGTATAAATGGAAGCAAATACTAGCGATATTGATAATTTGCCCAATGAATTAAAACCAGCTGAAAATATTAAAATGAGTGTTAGTGAAACAAATAATACCAATAATAATGTAATTACTGAATTATCAAAAGAATCAATTAGTCAAATAGTAAGTGGTTTACAAGAAGCCAGTAAAAGTCAATTAACTGGATTGCCAAGTAAACACATTCCAAATCAAAATTCTCAGGTAAGTTTTGATCCT
>Ga0228666_1001080_pt1 | contig 12543 bp, 10 predicted proteins | sample 80DmetaG_FD_182702 | JGI IMG/M metagenome (GOLD analysis project Ga0228666, IMG submission 182702) | Seawater microbial communities from Monterey Bay, California, United States - 80D | ecosystem: Environmental > Aquatic > Marine > Coastal | place: USA: California | collected 2016-10-11 | reverse complement strand
TCGGTAAGAGCGGTTCCATCAAAAGAGATAGATGTCATTTTTGCCTCGATTGCCTGCGCTGGTATGCAGTCGCTCCAAACTTAGCTTGGCCATTGGTATCAAACATTAAATTTTCGCCACCACATGGCGAAAAATCACATTTTTATATTCAAATTTTGTCAAAACTAGGAATCAAAAAGCAAACTGGGGAGTGCCAAGATGGCAGATATTAAAACCTACAACATGCTCATAGACGGTGAGTGGGTGAATGCATCGAATGGACAAAGCTTTGCGTGCGAGAACCCTTCAAACGGGGAAGTTTGGTGCCATGTTCCAGAGGCCACCGAAAAGGATGTTGATCGCGCGGTTCAAGCGGCGCATCGCGCATTTCAAAAGGGTCCCTGGGCTTCGATGTTGCCGAACCAGCGCGGCCAATGTCTGCGGAAACTTGCGGAATTACTGGCAGAAAATTCAGAAAAACTAGGCCGTATTGAAAGTATTGATACAGGTAAAATGCTTAAGGAAACACGGTGGCAAGCCAAGTATATAGCAGAGTTTTTTCAGTTTTATGCTGGCTGCGCAGATAAAATTGTGGGTGATGTTTTGCCCATTGATAAGCCCGACATGTTTGTTTTTACTAACCGGGAACCCTTGGGGGTTGTCGCTGCTGTGGTGCCGTGGAATTCACAGCTTTTTTTGGTTGCGGTGAAAATCGGTCCTGCTTTGGCTGCCGGCAATACTGTTGTCTTAAAAGCATCAGAGCACGCTTCGGCCGCGATGCTGGAGTTTGGCGAATTAATTGAAAAGGCAGGCTTTCCCCCCGGTGTTGTTAATATCGTAACGGGGCATGGTGATCCTTGCGGAAAAGCGTTGACCAGCCACAAAAAAGTTGCCCGCGTGTCCTTTACCGGCGGGCCCGGAGCCGCCAAACAAATTCTTCATAATTCGGCAGAAAACTTTGCCGAAGTGTCGCTAGAGCTTGGTGGAAAATCGCCTTTTATTGTTTTTGAAGATGCAAATATTGAAAGCGCGGTGAATGGCTCAATCGCTGGTATTTTCGGCGCAACCGGACAAAGCTGTGTTGCCGGTTCACGGCTTTATCTGCAAGAAGATATTGCCGATGAATTTTTGGACCGGATGGTCGGGTTGGCCAAAGATATTGTGATCGGCGATCCGCTGGCAGACGCCACCCAAATGGGGCCGCTTTGCACCCAAGGTCAAATGAACTGCGTCGAGCGTGAAGTGGCCAGAGCATTGGACGAGGGCGGGACCCTGCTATGCGGTGGTCAGCGCCCAAAGGGTCTCGGCGGTAACTATTATGAGCCGACGATTATTGAATGCCCAAGCCAGAAGATGCATATTGTGGATACCGAAATGTTTGGCCCTGTTCTGTCTGTCCTTCGGTTCAAAACAGAGCAAGAAGTGATCGAGCTGGCCAATGATACCGTGCATGGATTGGCGGCCGGTATATTTACCCAAGACAGCGCGCGATCCATGCGCGTTGCACGCGCCATTGAGGCGGGCATTGTTTGGGTAAACACCTATAGGGTTGTATCACCGATTGCCGAGTTTGGTGGCAATAAAGGATCGGGCTATGGCCGTGAGAGCGGGTTCCAAGCCATGTATGACTATACCCGTCCCAAAACCATTTGGCTCAACACATCATCAGAGCCCATGGTAAATCCATTTGTAATGCGGTGAGGAGGATCTACCAATGAAATTTCAACTGGCCATCAATTTAGAGCGCATGGATGACAGCGCAGATATGCAACAGGTGGCGCGCCACACCATTGATATGGTTCAACGCGCAGAGCGGGGCGGATTTAGCACCGTGTGGGCCGCAGAGCATCACGCATTGGAAATGACCATTGCACCAAATCCATTTCAAATTTTGACCTGGTGGGCGGCAGAAACAAGTCATATCCGTCTCGGCACAGCCGTAGCGACGGCTGCCTATTGGCATCCCATTAATTTGGCTGGCGAGGCTGCTTTTTTAGATTTGATTTCGGGTGGCCGGTTGGAATTCGGGATTGGATCTGGGGCCTATCAACGCGAATTTGACCGCATGCGCCCGGGGCTAAAACAATCGGACGCCTGGCAACATATGCAAGAGATGCTGCCAGTGGTGCGGGCACTTTGGCAAGGCGACGTGGAACATGACGGACAATTTTGGCAGTTTCCAAGATCCACATCCTGTCCCAAGCCGCTGCAAAGTGACGTGCCGGTCTGGGTTGCGGCGCGCTCACCGATCACGTTTGATTATGCGCTTCGTGAAAAATGCAATGTCATGAGCTGGCCCCTCACCCGGCCGTTTTCAGAGGCCGAGCTTTATAAAAAGCAGCTCGATGAGGCGGTTCAGAAAGCCGATAATGGGTTTAGACCAACCTTTGCCATGATGCGCCATGCTGCCGTCTATACGAATGATAATGATCGAGATGAAGCGATATCCGCTATTCAAGGGGTGCTTGGACAGTTCGAAAACTTATTTCGCAATATGGATGATGTGCTCAACGGATTTCCAAAAAAAGTATCTTTGGAAGATCTGGAAGGGCGCGAACAATACAATCCGCATATGCTTGAGGAAAATCTTCTTTTCGGCTCTCCTGATGTGGTGATTGAAAAGCTGAAACGCTATCAAGCGCTGGGCGTTGATGAATTCATCTTTTACGCCAGTATGGGTTTGGGAATAGAGGCCCAAAAGCGGTCTTTGCAGCTCTTTTGCGATGAAGTTATTCCCGCATTTCAAGAAGGATGAAAACCATGACAAATGGTGTTGAAGTAAAACGCGATGGCCATATCCTAGAAGTCAAGCTCGCACGCGGCAAGGTTAATGCAATCGATGTGCCCACATCGCAGGCCCTAGCGGCTGCCTTTGCCGAGTTTAGTGATGATAAAGACCTTCGCGTTGCGATCCTTACCGGCGGCGGGGATAAAATTTTCTCTGCAGGTTGGGATCTTAAAGCGCTTAATGATGGCGAGATGCAGCTCGATAACTGGTGGGAAACTGATAACTACGGAGAAGGTGGATTCACCGGTCTTACTGAAAACTGGAGCCTGAACAAACCGGTGATCGCCGCAATCAACGGGTTGGCCATTGGCGGCGGTTTTGAAATGGCTATGGGGTGTGATTTGCTAATCGCCGCGGATCATGTTGAGTTTGGCTTGCCTGAAATGCCTTTGGGCATTGTGCCCGATGCGGGTGCATTGCAGCGCTTGCCGCGCCGTATTCCGTATAACATCGCAATGGAAATGCTGCTTTTGGGCCGGCGCATGAGCGCAGATGAGGCGGCGCATTACGGTTTGGTCAACAAGGTCGTTCCCAAAGAAAAGCTGATGGAGGCCGCCTATGAATGGGCCGCTTCGATTGCGTGGTCCGCGCCGCTTGCCATGCAAAGCGTTAAAGAAGTGTTGCGCACAATTGAATGCGTGCCGCTTGAGCAAGCCTTTCATAAAATGCGCACTGACCCAATGCCGACCTATCGCAAAATGCTCAAATCCGATGATGCCGCCGAAGGCGTGGCGGCTTTTGTTGAAAAACGGGAACCGCAGTTTAAGGGGGAATGATGGGGTACATAGCGCCTGAAAAAGTGTCCCGCGTTGCCTCGATCGGGGGCGGGCCAATCGGTGGGGGTTGGGCGGCCCATTTTTTGGCACGCGGGTATGATGTGAACCTTTATTTGCACGATGCCTCAGAAGAGCCCGCGCTTCAGGGCATATTGAAAACTGCGTGGAAAAGCCTTTCTGCGCTCGGCTTGCATCCTGCAGCCTCTCTTGATCGGTTGCGGATCGTAACAAATCTAAAAGATGCGTTGGACGGCGCCGAGTTTATTCAAGAAAGCGCGCCGGAAAACCTTGCGCTGAAACAAAAGCTCTACCAAGAGCTCGGCACGCTGGTTTCCGAAGACATCGTGATCGGTTCATCAACCTCGGGTCTGACCATGACCGAGATACAAGTCAAATGCCCAACCCCGCAAAGATGTGTTATCGGGCATCCGTTTAACCCGCCGTATTTGCTGCCTCTTGTGGAAATTGTCGGCGGTGATCAAACTGATCCAGAGGCGGTTCAATGGGCCAGCGCATTTTATCAGATCGCCGGAAAATCGTCCTTGGTGATGAAAAAGGAAATCCCAGGATTTGTGGCCACACGGCTGCAAGAAGCGCTTTGGCGCGAGGCTTTGCATATGGTGGCAAACGGGGAAGCATCACCAGCCGATATTGACAATGCCCTAATGAATGGTCCCGCGCCGCGCATGGCGGTTCAGGGGCAATGTATGGCATTTCATGTGGCCTGCGGCGAGGGCGGTATGGCCACCAATCTTGATCAGTTTGGCCCGGCGCTGAAGTTACCATGGACACGGCTGGAGGCACCCGAACTCACACAAGGGTTGCGCGACAGGATGGTTGACGGATGCAATGAGATCGCAGGGGACCAGCGGTTTGAAGAAATGGCGGCAAAGCGGGACGCACAGATCGTTGCCGTCCTACGCGCCATTCGAGATAGTGACTAAAGCGTTTTTTGGTTTTCCAGTTTAGCCTTATGCTGCGCATTCAACGTTTCAAGGAAGCCTCTCAATGTGCCGGGCCAGTGTGGTGCGGCGTCCTGTTCGGGCCAGGCTTGCCGATTGGCGCTTGGTCTGCGGTTAAAGTATTTTTTGAAGGCTTGGGCAAAGTGCGAAAGTGAATTAAAGCCCGAGGCTGTCGCAATTTCTCGCACGCCCAAATCGGTTGAAATGAGCAGTACCCGGGCGTGTTGCAACCGAAGCAACAATCCAAACTGCACGATGCTGCAGCCCACCGATTTGTTGAATTGCCGTTCCAATTGCCGCTGCGACAGCCCCACCTGCCGTGCAATCTCTGGCACGCTCAGCGGGTCCGATATATTGGCTTCAATAATTTCAATCGCGGCTCGGACGTCTGGACCTAGCCGCTCAAGACCGCGTCCAAGGCTTTTTCTTTGCGGGTCTTTGCCCGATCGAACCGGATGATGCATGACTTGGTTTGAAATTTCTCCGGCCAAGGCTTCGCCGTGATGACCCCTGATGACCCTGAGCATCAGGTCAATCCCTGCTGTTGAACCAGAGCAACAGGTGATTTGCCCGGCTTCGGTAAAAAGATGCTCTTCGATATCTATGTCGGGAAATTGTTCTTGAAAGCCCGCGATATAGGACCAATGGGTTGTGGCTTTGCGGTTATTCAAAAGCCCTGCCCGCGCCAGCAAATAAGCCCCTTGTTCAACCGAGTAAATTTTCACGCCCAACCGGGCCTGAACCCGTATCCATGAAAACAGCTTTTTATTGGCGTAGCGCTCTGCCCCCCAGCTGCCGACTACAAAAAGCATGTCGTTGCGATCCAGCCGCTCTGGAGGTGACGCACATTCAACGGACATATTATTGCTGGCGGCGATAGAGGCGCCATCAAAGGAAATATGATGCACAACATAAAGCGGCGCAGGTGACAGGTAATTGGCTATGCGCGGCGCTTCTATAATATTCATCAGCGAATACATGTTGAACCGCGGCAGCAGTAGACAAAATATGTTTTGTGTCATGACCCCTCCATGCTAATTTATCTACAAGTAAGTTTCCCGAAACATGCCATGGGCACCAATTTTCGACAAGTTAAGATCAAAAAATGGCGAAAAATCGATAACTTGGGTTTGCCTTGGCTTCAAGATAGTGATCAAAACAAGGGAGGTTTGTGACCATGAATTACGATGTCGTTGTGACCTGTGCTGTCACAGGTGCAGGAGATACCACAGACAAAAGCCCCCATGTTCCGGTAACGCCAAAAGAGGTGGCCGACGCAGCGATTGAAGCTGCAAAAGCGGGTGCAGCGATTGCTCATATCCACGTGCGCGATCCGCAAACGGGTCAAGGATCGCGGGATCCAAAGCTGTTCAAGGAAGTTGTAGACCGTGTGCGCGATAGCGGCACGGACGTGGTCATCAATCTAACGGCTGGCATGGGCGGCGACTGGGTGCCGTCAGAAGATGATCCCTCTATGCCTGGGCCCGGAACCGATATGATTTCGGCAGAAGAGCGACTCACCCATGTGTATGAGTGCCAGCCTGAAATATGCTCTCTCGATTGTGGAACTTTGAATTTTGGCAATGGAAACGAAATTTACATCTCAACACCGCCGATGTTACGGCAAATGGCTGCGCTGACCAAAGAATGGGGCGTGAAGCCTGAGCTAGAGGTATTTGAGTTGGGCCATATCCGCTTTGCGACCCAAATGATTGCAGAAGGTTTAATCGCAGAGCCGCCTATGTTTCAGATATGCCTCGGTATTCCTTGGGGCGCAGACCAAAGTGTCGATACGATGAAAGTAATGAAAGATCACTTGCCATCGGGGGCAAGCTGGGCAGGGTTTGGCATTTCGCGCATGCAAATGCCGATGGCCGCCACGGCCGTGGCCATGGGCGGAAATGTGCGGGTTGGACTTGAGGATAATATCTATCTTGATCGGGGGGTTTTGGCCACGAATGGTCAATTGGTGACCCGGGCCGTGGAAATTCTTGAAAGGATGGGCGCGCGCGCGCTGACACCCCAAGAGGCCCGCAATAAACTGAAGTTAAGAGGTGCCTCTGAATAGGGGCTTTTGCTACGTCGATCGCTTAGCGCAGGATGAAAAATGACCACAGAACAGTCGCATGAAAACGAGTTGTTACTTAAAACTGTCCAATCTTTTTTAGAGGCGGAAATTTACCCGCATGAAGAAGAGGTGGACCGCACCGGTGAGGTGCCGATTGAGCTTGGCCGCCAAATAGAGCAGCGCTCGAAAGAGGTGGGTCTTTTCGCCTCGAACCTGCCCGAAGCGGTTGGTGGCGGTGGGTTGGATTATAAAGCCATGTCGCTGGTGGAACGCGAATATGGAAAAACCACGCATGCTTTGCACTCATGGATTGCGCGGCCGACTGAAATCTTATTGGCCTGCAAAGACGATCAAATCATACGCTACCTTGATCCCTGCGTGATAGGCGAAAAAAGAGAGCTCTTTGCCCTCACAGAGCCGGAAGCCGGCTCGGACGTCATGGGTATGAAAACCAATGCAAAAAAGGATGGGGATGATTGGATATTAAACGGTTCAAAGCATTTCATTTCTGGACCCGTGATACCAGATTTTGCCATTGTCTTTGCGGCTACGGGGGTAGATGAGACACCTCGTGGTCCGCGAAAACGCGTGACGGCTTTCCTTGTGGATGTTGGTTTGCCGGGATTCGAATGCAAAGAAGGCCATAAATGCGTCAGCTACCGCGGATATAAAAACTTTCAGCTCAGCTTTGACAATGTGCGCCTTGGACCAGATCAGATTTTGGGCGAAGAAGGGCGCGGTCTTGAGCTTTCGGGCAAATGGCTTGGGATGGGCCGCATTTGGGTCGGCGCATCGTGTTGTGGCAAGGTTGAGCGCATGATGGATATGGCCACAGAGTGGGCCGCCACCCGTAAACAGTTTGGTAAACCCATTGGCCAGTTTCAGGCAACAGGATTTCGCCTGGCCGATATGGCCATCGGCTTGCGCACAGCAGACCTGCTTGTGGCCGATGCGGTGCGTCGCGCCGATGAGGGCCGGATGGAAGATCGCGATGCGGCTATGGTCAAAGTCTATTGTTCAGAACTGCTGAACAAGGTTGCGGATGATACTGTGCAGATATTCGGCGGTATGGGCCTTATGGAAGAAATGCCCATTCAGCGGCTTTGGCGCGACAGCCGCCTGGAACGGATTTGGGACGGCACCTCTGAAATTCAAAGACACATTGTAACACGGTCGATCCTAAGGCCATTGGGGGCATGACCCCGAAGCAACGGCAAAACTTTGATCGGCTTTTGTCACCACGCCATATTGCCTTTATTGGCGGACGCGATGCGCTGATCGCGATCGGTGAAGCAAAAAGGCGTGGCTTCAAAGGTGAATACTGGCCTGTTAACCCGCGCCGGGAAAAATTGGGTGGCATTCCCTGTTTTACAGATATTGACGCGCTGCCCGAAGCGCCGGATGCGGTGTTTCTAGCCATACCTGCACCTGCAGCTGTAGCGGCAACTCGTGCTCTGCGAGACATGGGCGCGGGAGGTATTGCCTGTTACACAGCGGGCTTCAAAGAAGCTGGGCCTGATGGCCAAAAGCTTGAGCAAGACTTGCTAGAAGCCGTCGGTGATATGGCTTTGATTGGGCCCAATTGCTACGGCATTATCAACTATCTCGACGATAGCGCGCTCTGGCCCTTTGCCCATGGGGGCAGCTGCCCTGGTTACGGGGCAGTGATCATCACACAAAGCGGTATGCTATCGTCGGATATATCCATGAGCCAACGCTCGCTGCCCTTTACCCATATGGTGTCTGCAGGAAATCAAGCCGTTCTGGGCATTGAAGATTTCATTGATATCCTGTGTGAAAATCCTGCTACAAAAGCCATTGGTCTTCATATCGAGGGCTTGTCCGATATCCCTAAGTTCGAAAAAGCAGCGCTAAAAGCACTGGCCCATGAGACACCGATTGTGGCTTTGAAAACTGGAAAATCTGAAATCGGCAGTGCGCTGACCTATAGCCATACCGGGTCTTTGTCTGGCTCAAAAGAGCTTTACAAAGCCCTTTTTGAACGCTTGGGGATTATCAGCGTCACCAATCCGTCACAGCTTATAGAAACGCTCAAATACCTGTGCGTTGTGGATCGTCCAACGGGCAAAAAAATTGCGGGTTTTACTTGTTCGGGTGGCGGTGCAACGATGCTTGCCGATTACGGCGAAGAGATCGGCCTTGAGTTTCCAAGTTTTGACAGCTCCGCAACTAAGATCCTTGAACAGCATTTGCCGTCCATTGCAACAGTGTCAAACCCGTTAGATTATACAACCCCGATATGGGGGCAACCAGAATTTACAGAGCCCGTTTTCCGGGCGGCGCTAGAGCATAATGATGTGCAGGCCGCTATATTGGTGCAGGATTATCCGGCAGAGGGGCTCGATGAGAGCAAGGTTTTTTATCAAAATGATGCGCTTGCTTTTGCCACAGCGGCCAAATCGCTCGGTATCCCAGCCGCCATATGCGCCACAATTCCAGAGAATTTCGATAAAGCCTCGCGCGAGTTTTTGATTGCGCAAGGTGTTGCGCCAATGCAGGGCATTGAAGAAACGCTGAATTCGGTTTCTTGGGCGGCTTGGTGGCGTGCGCGGTGCGATCAACTGCGCAATAATCCCTATGAACTGATGGCCTCAGCCATGCCAATGGAGGGCACGACGCAAATGAACGAAGCCGAGGGCAAAGCCCTCGTTCAAAGCTTTGGAGTGGACATTCCCAAAGGTGCCGTCACGCATATCGACGGGCTGACTTTGGTTGCTGAGGATATAGGGTATCCTGTGGTGCTCAAAATGATCGGCGCCGGATTAGAGCATAAAACAGAGGCCGGAGCGGTGGCCGTCAGTCTTAAATCTGCTGCTGAATTGAAAGATGCGGCAAAAATGATGATCCGGTCCGTGCAGGAGTTTGATCTGGATTGTCTGTCTGATCAATTTCTTGTCGAGGCTATGGCGGATACGCCATTGGCAGAACTTATCGTTGCCATACGCCAAGATCAACAATTTGGCTGGGTGCTTGCAATCGGTAGCGGTGGTGTATTTGTTGAACTGATCGGGGATGTGAAGCATTTGCTGTTGCCGACTAATGCCGAAAGTATTGAGGCCGCCCTGCACGATCTGAAAATTGGCAAGCTGCTGAGTGGTTTTCGGGGGGCAGAGCCCGCCAATTTTAGATCTCTCTCAAACCAGATTTTAACGCTGTGCCAGAAAATACAAAAATCAGCCCTACATGTTGCCGAAATTGAATTGAATCCGCTTTTCGTGTATCGTGACAGCATCATGGCTGTTGATGTTTTGGGCCAAAAACAAAAAGCTTCATAACTAAAGAAAAGCAATTGCTTTGATGCGAATGATTTTACTCCTGTTTTATTTACTCCTTACAGGGTGATTTAAGCGTAAACTGAGTGGGCTGAAGTTTGTGATGGCACTTGTTTGGCAGACTGCATTTGATGGTTTTGTCAGAATAAACAGCCTTGCCCAAAATCGACGCTGAGCCACCCAGCTATGCCCAATCCTGTATCCTTTCGCTATTTCAAAACCAGTTCTGAGATCATCTAACTTGCGGTGATGCTGTATGTGAGATTTCCACTTTCACTGTGGAATGTGGAAGACCTTCTTCAGTAATGGGGCGTAGATGTTAACTATGAATCCGTTAGATATTGGTGGCATAGGTTTGGCTCTCAATTTGCAAGCCATATCAGGAAGTGAAGAACCGGGGGTATGCAGTCAAGCAATTGGAAGTGGTACCTTGATGAAGTCTTTGTGAAAGTTAATGGAGAAAGACATAACCTGTGGCGTGCAGTCGATCATGAGGGCGAGGTGCTAGAAAGCTACATCACCAAAAAGAGGGATAAGAAAGCGGCACTAAAGTTCATGAAAAAAGCTAAGCGCCGGAATGGATCTCCCAATCAGATCGTTACAGACAAGCTTCGATCCTACAGTGCAGCAGTAAACGAGCTTGGCTGTGCAGATAGGCAAGTTACACAGCGATGGGCAAATAACAGAGCGGAGAATTCACATTTACCCTTTCGACGGGGAGAACGTGTAATGCTGCGTTTCAGGCGCATGCACAGCCTGCAAAAGTTCGCTTCAATCCACGCCTCATTTCACAATCACTTCAATTAACAAAGATCCCGCTAGCAGCGCACTAGCTTCAAGCTAAACCCAGTTTTTTCCCGAGTTCGCAAGCGAGGTCAATAAGCGAAGGGCAGTAGCGGGTGAAATTCAGTAATTTTAAAAGAGAGCGCAAGAATTACATAAAATGAATAGCAGAAAGATTATATTTTAGCTGAGCCAACAAACAAATTTGTATCATTTTCCCTTAAAGAATTTACGATCGATTGGGGAGGCATTTTGTCGGTAAAAAACGTGTTTATTTCCGATACATGTGAAATGGGCATCATTGCTTCAGAATTAAACTTTGAATGATCGGCCGCTACAAATTTAATACTACAAACCTCCATAGCGTGGCGCGAAAGCTGAGCATCACGATAATCGTAGTCTAATAAATGCCCTTCGTCAGTGATTGAGCCTATGCCAAAAATTCCATAAGCAACTCTATTTTTGTTTAAAAATTCTAGGGCTGAGTCCCCTATAATGGCCTTATCTCTTGAGCGGAGCTGTCCTCCCGGTATCAATATTGTGAAATCTGGATTCTGGCTCAAAATTAGTGCCACTCCAATATGATTAGTTATCACAGTCAGGCCTTCATGGCTCAATAAGCCCTCGGCCACTGCCTCCATAGTTGTGCCTATGTCAATAAAGAGTGATGCACCGTTAGAGATTTGCGATGCAATGGCAGCGCCAATTACGTTTTTAGCTCCCACATTTTCAATTTCTCGACTAGAATAGGAGAGGCTTTTTGTTCCTGGTAACGTTCCGACACCTCCATGATGCCTCTTCAAAACAGCTTGATTGTCCAGGTATATAATGTCGCGTCGCACAGTCTGAGCAGATACACCGAATTGCCTAGTAAGAGTTTCTATGGATGCATAGCCATGTTCACGAACAAAATCGATGATCTTGTAGTGTCTTACATTGAGATTGATATCTTTTAAGTTGAGCATGAGGATTATTTCATTTCATCAAAAGCTACGAGCCATTTAAACAAGACAAGGTTTTCTACTACGGTTTAGTCGAATAACATTAAGAATTCATTTTGTAGCGTCTCCTGGAACTAAACTTTCTACGCTTTCTATTATATAAGTAGGCTCAATTTCTATATCTTTGATGTTTTTTTCCTTAGTTACTCCGGAAAGCACTAATGCTGTATCAATTGAGGAGTTAATACCCATTTGAATATCTGTTTCCGGACGATCGCCGACTACAATACATTCCGCTTCAGCATCAAGACATTTGGACATTAGATAGTCAATTGTGTGGCGAGATGGCTTTCCGACATTCACTTCACAAAGTTTACCTGTACATGCTTCTATTGCAGCCACGATTGCGCCTGCGTCGGGTTGGCCGCCGTTCTTAAGAGGCCGATATTTATCTCCGTTAGTAGCAAAAAATCTTGCACCATTTTGAATAGCATCAAAAGCGTGTTGAAGTTTTTGATAATTAAAGCCTCGATCAAAGCTTACGATCACAGCATCTACGTTGCTGTCGTTATTAGTAATATCATATCCGTTATGTATTAAGTCATTGCACAAAGCAGTTTCTCCAATAACGAGTAAACGTCCGTTTGGAATATTCTCATTTAAAAAATTTATAAGGACCATAGATGAATTAATGACATCATCATTTTCAGTAGGCACCCCTAATGAAGTTAATTTTTGTGCATAGCTTGCAGCTGTCGATGTCGAATTGTTGCTGATAAAGACAACACGTTTATTCTGGCTCTTTAGAAATTTTATAGCTTTTGCAGCACCTAAAATTAGACTGTCACCTAGCAAGACTGTTCCATCTAGATCCAGTAAATATGCGTCGTAAAGCCTGCTGACACTGTCAGTCATCTGTGAAAATTTTAGTGAAGATTTATTGGCATAATTAT
>Ga0228666_1001057_pt1 | contig 12750 bp, 5 predicted proteins | sample 80DmetaG_FD_182702 | JGI IMG/M metagenome (GOLD analysis project Ga0228666, IMG submission 182702) | Seawater microbial communities from Monterey Bay, California, United States - 80D | ecosystem: Environmental > Aquatic > Marine > Coastal | place: USA: California | collected 2016-10-11 | reverse complement strand
CACACGCTAAAATAAACTTATTCTAGCAAACTCCTCCTTAGCTCAGTTGGTTAGAGCATCTGACTGTTAATCAGAGGGTCCTTGGTTCGAGCCCAAGAGGGGGAGCACAGAAATTACGAAGGGTTACAGACAATTTAAGTTTGTAACCCTTTTTTCATTTGCAAGATTTCTACAAGGTTTCTTCATGAATTTTAATATTTGATTGGATATTTATTAATAAACAAGTCAAATGAAATCAAAAAAAAAGATGGTAATTCTCTCAGAGAGTCAAGTTAAGTCATTAATCGAGAATCTTAGAGTAGAGAGAGATAAGAAAATTCTATACAAGATCAATTCATTGGGTAACAAACAGTCTATAGTTATTTAATGATCTTTTTAAACCAAGTTTACTTTTTCAAGTGTATGTAATTTTTTCATCATATTATTTTTTTAATTCCAAGACTAATATTCTTCGGGTAATTCTATTTTTTCACCTTTAATTCTTTTCTCCAATAATTCTATCAATTTCTTTTCAGTCATTCTATAGTTAGTCCACCCGCACTGAATAATATCCATTTCTCCTTCATTAAGAACATTCAGGTAACGTTTGTAAACTTCCTTTAATTGTGAAGGAAGTGACTCAATAATCCCTTCTTTCTGATTTTTGTATTCAAATTCTTGACGTTCACCATACCATTCTTCAAAAACCCACTTACCATTTTTAAAATTGAATGTATATCCATCCTCTTCCTCTAAATTCAATTCCAATTGATCATTCTCAGATGGTGCATATTCAAAGTCAAAGACATTAACTGTATTGAGTCTCCTCAGAATTTTTCTTCTTTCGATTTTATCAATCAGATTGATTGGAGTCATAATCCCGATAGTGACCATTGTCTCCACGTCATCATTAATACTATTCATTCGTAGTATCCAATGAGGTTTTGTGTAGTCTACATCATCACTACAGGTACAAAGTCGAAAAGGTCCGTTTAGATCGCACATAAATTTTATATTGTTATAAACATAACAAAAAATTGTGTATTAATTACAAATATATTAGATTTGATTTTAATCAAATTCTAAATAATGAACCGAATTAAAGAGGTCTTAGAAGAAAAGGGAATAAAACAAATCTGGTTAGCAGAGAAACTTGGTAAGAGTTTCAACACTGTGAACAGTTATGTACAAAACCGACAGCAGCCGCGCTTAGAGATATTAGGTGAAATTGCAAAAATATTAGATGTTAATTTGAAAGATTTGATTAAATGAACCTAACCATAGGACAACGAATATCAACAAGAGGTGAAGATTTTCTTATCACAAATATCTTCACTAACCATGACGGATCCTTTTTACTTGAAGTAGAAGGGATTAATGATTTAGTAAAGGGAAAGAGATTTACCTTTGACACATCTATTGATACTGACATTAAACCTGTCGACCCTACAAACACAAGGTTCGTTGGAGACACATCGCCTAACTACAGAGAAACCAAACTATATATAGAATCTCAGATTCGCAACTCAACAGTTTTTTCAGATAAAATTACTATTGCAACAAAAGGAGCGTTCAATCAATCAGAATATCAACTGGAACCCACACTCAAAGCACTCCAATTACCACGTCCAAGATTATTAATTGCTGATGCTGTTGGATTGGGAAAAACAATTGAAGTTGGGATTTTCTTATCTGAGATGATTAAACGAGGTAAGGGAAAGAGAATAATGATTCTTGCTCTTAAATCTATTCTTGGACAATTTCAACAGGAGATTTGGAATCGATTTGCGATTCCACTTGTAAGATTAGATAGTGAAGGGATATCAAAAATTAAAACTGAATTACCTGCGAATAAAAACCCATTTGACTATTATGACAAGACAATTATTTCAATAGACACATTAAAGAATAATGCAAAATTCAAACACTATATTGAAAAGTCACATTGGGATATTATTGTTATAGATGAATGTCATACAGTATCTAATATTTCAAGTCAAAGGGGTGATTTGGCAAACTATCTATCTACCAAATGTGAATCTTTAATATTAACATCCGCAACACCACATAATGGTAAAAAAGAAAGTTTTGCAAACCTGATTAATATGATTGATCCAATTGCAATTCCAAAAAACGGTGAGTACACCAAAGAAGATATCCTCCCCTATTATGTAAGAAGATTTAAAAATGACATCACAGAGTCTTCGGTTAGAGATAATTTCCAAGAAAGAGAAATTGTAAGAGTAGATACAGGGTTGTCAGATGAAGAAATCTCTTTTCTTGAGTTTCAACAAAATTTAAAACTTCAAGGTCTTAATAGTTTAAAACAGGGTAAGGAGAAAAGAGATTTCTTATTCTCTATCATGATTTTTAAATCTTTTATGTCATCTCCCTCAGCGGCACTATCATCTATTAACAATAGGATTGATAGAGTTAATTCATTAGGGGTTATAAGTGACTCCATGGAAGAAAATATTTCCATTTTAAAAGACTGCAAATCACTGTTAGAAAGAATTTTACATAATGATTCAGATTCCAAGTATAACAGATTTAAAGATCAACTTAAAGAACTTAAATGGTCGGGTAAAAGAAAAGATGATCGTTATGTATTGTTTTCTGAAAGGATAGCAACACTTGAATATTTGAAAAGAAGGTTAACTGAAGATTTTGATCTGGATGAAGATTCTATCATTTCTTTTAGTGGGTCTCAAAGTGATATTGAACAACAACAGATCATTGAAGATTTTGGAAAAAAAGATAGTAAAATCAGAATATTATTATGTTCTGATGCAGGATCACAAGGTGTGAATCTTCACTTCTTTTGTAATAGAATGTTTAATTATGATATTCCATGGTCTCTAATCACATTAGAACAACGTAACGGACGTATAGATCGATATGGACAAAAGAACACTCCATTTATCTATTACCTCCTGTCAACATCAAATATTGATGGACTGAAGACGGACTTACATATTATTAATAGATTAACGGAAAAGGAAGAAGAAGTTCATAGATCTCTTGGAGATGTAGGACAAGTAATGAATTTATATGATTCTAAACAAGAAGAGAAAAAAGTCGAAGAAGCACTTATAAACCAAGATGAAAGTTACCTTGATACTTCTACTGATGATTTTTATTTAAACCTTTTTGGAGGTGATGACTCAACTGATCCAATAATAGTTGACAACCCGATTGTTGAACCAATTAGTATTTACGAAAAAGAGTCTAATTTCTATGATGAACTATTCCATCAATTAGAATCAAAAGGACTCATCTCAAAAAATGATTACGAATTTAACAAGGAAGATTCATACTTAGAAATAATCAATACCAAGGAACTAAAAGAGGTTCTGTATGATCTTCCTCCTGAATCAAAACCAGATGTTGGAGAACTGTTTAAGTTAACGACCGACAAAGAATTGGTTCAAGAATCAATTGAGAAAGCGAGGAAAAAGAAAGGCGATTGGGCGGAGTTTCAAATTTTATATGAGAACCACCCTCTTATAAAGTATTATATCACCAAACTTGAAGCAAGTGTCCCAAAGAACGAAGCACTTTCAGTAAAGTTAGATCAAATTCCAAAGGGAGAAGTAAACTATGTTCTTCACGGACAGGTATCTAATAATTTAGGTCAACCCATTATATCTGACTTTTTCGTAGTACGCAAGTCTCATTCTGGCGACATGATATCATTATCACTAAGAGACTTTTTGGATCAATATAAAATAAGTGGGACGCTTTACACTAAAACTATACCAGATACAGATAATTCAATTCTTGAGAGAGATCTAAAACAGATCGTATCATTTTCACAGGAAAACCACATGAAACCACTTCAAAAAGAGTTGGAATCTAAAATGTGGGAGAAATTAGATGTGTTTGAATCCAAATTAAAGAAGTGGAAAGAGAGTTCTCTGAGTCAGATTGAAATAAAGTTTCAAGAAAGATCCGAAACCAATTTTACGATAAAGAGTAAAGAGAAAGAGCTAAATGAAGTGAATACGATTGCAGATTCATCGAGTCAATATGTTCAGGATTTGTTTGGTTTAGAACAGGACGCATACATTAAAGTAATATCAGCATTTTATAACCTATGATAAAGTTCATTGAAAATATAGGAGATTTCTTTTCATCAAACTACTTTGATGAGGACTTTGTTAAAAAGGTTCATGACAAATCGGGATATTCCTCTGAAGATTATAAAGGTCTCCAAAAGAGGATTTCTCCATTAAAGGATAAATATTTCAAGTACAAACAATCTGTCATTGAAGGTAGATTGAGAACCAAGGATAAAATCTTTGAAACTCATCAATTTCACACCCAACTTCTTAATTCACTTGGATATGAAGGTGAAAGACATAACTATGATTCTCCATTCCATTTATCAGAAAAGGAGGTTATTCCTATAAGACATATCCTGTATAAAGGAGATAAACCTCATTTGATGATTATGGAGATTCAACCTCTTATCAAAGAAGGAGACGAAGAACCTGACGGTTTATTTGAACAACGTTATAATGAAGATGGAGATACTACATCGGAACAAAGATATCACAGATCTCAATGGTCAAGAGTATTTGAGATTTCAAAAGAACTAAAAATCTCACCTGCAATTATCAACAAGTGTATATCTGAACTTTCCCTTATTGATCAAAGTGAGAGACCACATTATATCATGGTTCTTGGGGGTAACATGATTTACCTTATAGAGGTTGAAAAATGGTTCAGAGGGTCTTATCTCAGTTTTGATATTGAAGAATTATTCTTTGAATCAACTGTTGACAGAAGATACTATTCACTTTTCTACCTATTACTTTCAAAAGAGATGTTATCTCCTGATAGTGAGTTGGTACTTATGGACCAGTTGGATGAAGATTCACATAAGAGTGCGTATGAGGTAACCAAAGACCTAAAAGAAGGTATCATTAATGCAGTTGAGTTACTGGCAAACGAATCTCTTCATTACCAAAAAGAAGTACTTCTACAAGAGTTTGATGAGTCTGACGACACCTTTGAACAAGAGGTAAAGGATGACTGTCTTAACATCATTTACAGACTCCTATTTGTCTTCTATGCAGAATCAAGACCTGATTTAGATATACTACCAATATCTGATCAAGTGTATCAAAGAGGGTACTCTTTAGAGATGTTGCGTGATTTAGAACAAACTCAATTAATCACAGATCACAGTAGAAATGGATATTTCTTTCATGAATCACTCTCAAAATTATTTGAACTGATGAGTTCAGGGTACAGAGAAGATGAAAATGGTAGAAACAAGAGTTTTAAGATTCGACACATTGACTCACCTCTTTTTGACAACAAAAAACTAAATCATCTCGGAGAAGTCAAATTCAGAAATTTTGTTTGGCAAGATGTAATTTGTCAACTTTCATTGTCAAAAAAACAAAAAAGAAGGGCAAGAGGAAGAATCTCCTACGCAAACCTTGGAATAAACCAATTGGGTAGTGTTTATGAGAGTCTACTTGCATACAGAGGTTTCTATGCGGAAGAAGACTACATAGAAGTTCACACTAAGAACAAACCTCAAGATGGGACCTATTTAGTTCCTCGTTCAAGAAGAGATGACTTCCACAGAGATGAAGTTTTAACAGATGAAAGTGAAAATGAAGTTGTAATTCAAAAAGGTCGATTTGTTTACAGACTTAGTGGTCGAGATCGACAAAAGTCGGCGTCTTACTACACTCCTGAAGTATTAACTCAGTGTACTGTAAAATACACTCTAAAATCAATCTTAGAGAAGGTTGAACAAGGTGAAATATCCTCATTAGAGTTGTTGGATCTTAAACTCCTTGAACCAGCAATGGGTGCGGCAGCATTCCATAATGAACTCATCAATCAATTGTCCGAAGCGTACCTAAACTTTAGACAAAAAGAGGTTAAAAGGAAAATTTCACCAGAGAAATATAGAGAGGAACTTCAAAGAGTAAAAGCGTATATAGCTACAAATAACACCTACGGAGTCGATCTTAATCCTACTGCGATAGAGTTAGGGAAGTTATCTCTGTGGTTGAATGTGATTCATAAGGATATGGAAACTCCATTCTTTGCAAATCGACTGACGGTAGGAAATGCGGTAGTTGGTGCGTGGTTTAAGACCTTTACTGCTAAAGAACTAAAAAAGAAATGGTGGGAATGTGAACCTCAAATGATTTCATTTGAAAATGGAAAGATCAATAGATCTAAAAATCAGATATATCACTTTTTACTCCCTGACAAGAACATGGTTCCAAGTGCTGGAATCAAACTTTTGAAAAATGAAAATCCTGATCGATACAAACGAGTTTCAGATTGGAAGAAAGAGGTGTGTAAACCCATTACTGAAACCGAAATACAACAACTACAAAAGATTTGTGAGTCTGTTGATTCTATGGTTTTAGAATACTTTGAATTTCAAAAACGACTCAACCTTCAAACTAAAAACAAACTTGATGTTTGGGAGGGTGTGAATAGTGATGAACAGGTTACCATGAACCTAAGATCTTATGATGAAAAGGAACAATTAAACGATCAACGAAATAGACAATCTGCCCCATACTATAAGTTGAAGATGGTCATGGATTATTGGTGTAGTTTGTGGTTTTGGGACATGAGAAATGCAGAGTTCTTACCCTCAAGACAACAATACCTAAATGATGTTTCATCGATTCTTAATGTGAATTTATCTTCAGATACATCTGAACAGTTAGGGTTAGGTTTTGAACAGTCCACATTAGGGGTTGCACAAACTCAAATTATTCAAAAAACAGAACAATCAGATTTATTTGATGAAAAGGAAAGGTTGTCTTTGGTTAAAGAATTATCTATTGAAAATCGATTTTTCCACTCTCAGTTAGAATTTATTGAGGTTTTTCTTGAAAGAGGCGGATTTGACGTGATTGTGGGTAATCCTCCATGGGTCAATACTACTATGGATGAAGCGGGTGTAGTATCTGAAATTGATCCTACTGTTTTTATAAGAAAAATGTCCTCTCCACAGGTTAGAAAAAAGGTTAATGAACTGATCGGTATTTCTCAGAGACTAAAAGATATTCTAATATCTGAGGAACTATGGGCAGAGTCAACAAAAGAATTTTTAGGATCTGCTCAAAACTATTACTTATTACAAGGACAACGAAACAATCTGTATAAATGTATTCTTGTTAATACACTCAGTCTTTCCTCACCAAAAGGATATACAGGATTAGTTCATCCTGAGGGAATTTATGATGATCCTAAGGGTCTTGATTTAAGGAGACAGGTGTATAGAAGACTTCTCTTTCATTTTCAATTTGTTAACGTTTTAAAATTATTTAACGAAATACTTCATTGGGTAACATATAGTATAAATATATATAAAGGTAAGGATGGAACTATTAATTTTACCTCAATAAATAATTTATATCATCCATCTACTATTGATTCGTCCTTTTTACATTCAGGCATGGGTAATTGTGATGGTTTGAAAATAATTGATGAAAAATCAGGAAAATTTATTTGGAATACAAAACCTCACAAAGACAGAATAATCCATATTAATGAAAATACACTTTCAACAATTTCTAAATTATTTGAGAATGAAAATTCAGATCCGTTAAGTTCAGTCTTAGTTTCAATACATTCTTCACAAGTTTTATCGATATTTTCCAAGTTATCACATTCAATGAACAGTTCTACTAACAATGACTACTATTTTACGGATTGTTGGAATGAAACTAATTCTGTTAATCAAGGAATTATAAGAAGAGAAGTCAAGTATCCGATAACCGATAATTATGAATGGATAGTAACAGGTCCAGGGTTTGGAAACTCAAACATACTTTATAAAAATCCAAGATTAAATTGTAAGAATCATTTAGACTACGATGTTATTGATTTAACAAAGGTTAATGAAAATCAAGTTTCCCGAACATTATTCATCCCTAATATCAAATTAGAAGAATTTAAAAGTAAAGTAAATAAGTCTGTACAAAATGTTAAATGGATTGATAGTTACAGAACATGTTTTCCAAGAATGTTAAGTTTAACTGGAGAAAGAACTATGCAATCTGCCATATTGCCCCCTAAAACCTCCCATACATTTGGAATATTTTCTATTCAATTTGACGATCAATTAAAAAACATTTTACTATGTGGAATGTCAAATAGTTTGATTGTGGATTTTTTTGTCAAATCAACGGGGAGAACTAATATTAATGAAAAAGTTGTTGTAAATATTCCAATGTATCTTGATCAGAAAATTAATGACAAGATTATACTGAGAACTCTTTTGCTAAGTTGTCTAACTAATCACTATGAAGATTTATGGAATTCAAATTGGAATCCTAAATATAATTCTGACAATTGGTCAATTAATGATGATAGAATTAGTACCATCCAAAATTTGAAAGAAAAGTGGACAATAGATTTTCCATTGAAAAACTTTTTTGAAAGACGATTAGCATTATTGGAAATTGATGTTTTGGTTTCAATGGGATTAGGTTTGGAATTTGAAGAATTAATTTCCATGTACAAAATTCAATTTCCAGTTCTACAACAAAACGAGAATGATACATGGTATGATCAAAAAGGAAATATTGTTTTTACTTGTTCGAAGGGATTAACAGGTGTTGGAGTAGATCGCCCAATATGGGAAACCATTAGGAATATGAAAGAGGGCGAGTCTTATGAACACACGATAAAGAAAAGTGAATTGTACTATGGAGAAAAAGTAACCTATTATGCACCCTTTGAGAAGTGTGACAGAGTTGAAGACTACAAAGTTGCTTGGGCACACTTTGAAAAAATATTTAATCAAAACTAATTAATGTTACCATTACAACAATCATTTGAAGTAAAACAATCTATACTTGAGTACCTCAAGGCAACCTTTAGTTTCAAAGAAAAAGAGACTTCAGATTCCTTTTATAGTTTCATTGAAGATGAACAACATGGGATGTTTAAAGGACCTTATGTCTCTCTAAAACTCCCCTTTAAAACTAATGATGAAGTAGAGACTATTCCTTTAGATATAAAACCTAATTTTCCACCCTACAAACACCAATTTGAGAGTTTTAAGAGACTTTCTTCCCTCAACGGACATAAACCAAAATCTACTCTTTTAACAACAGGTACGGGGTCGGGAAAAACAGAATCATTCCTTTATCCTGTATTGGATTATTGTTATCAGAAGAGAGATCAACAAGGTATTAAGGTGATTATCCTTTATCCAATGAATGCACTGGCAACAGATCAAGCAAAACGTCTCGCAGAAACCATATTTCAAGACTCGAGATTGAATGGATCTGTAACGGCAGGACTGTTTATTGGAGAAGGAAAAAACAAAGGAAAGTTCCCAAAGAAAATGGGAGAAGTTAACATTATTGAAGATAGAGAAGAAATCGTTTCTAATCCACCTGATATACTTCTTACGAATTTCAAAATGTTAGATTATGGGTTAATGAGACATCAATTTCATAATCTGTGGAGTTACAACTTTGATAACCCTGAACTACTTCAGTTTTTAGTCCTTGATGAATTACACACCTACGATGGAGCACAAGGAACTGATGTTGCTAACCTTATTCGTAGACTAAAACTCAAACTAAACCTCTCTAAAGGACATTTATGTCCTGTAGGAACATCAGCAACTATTGGTAAAGGGGAAGATTCGGTGAAACTTCTTACTGAGTTTGCTTCTGATGTTTTTGGAGAAGATTTTGGACCTGATAGCGTAATTACAGAACACCGACTATCTCCAGAGGAGTTTTTTACTATCAAAGAGGATCAATTGGATGGATACATTCCAAGATTAGTGGGTATTCAACAAAGTAGATTGGGTGTTAATGAGAATTACTCAGATTACATTCTTCGTCAAAAGAGATTATGGCAAATACCTGATTCTACTTCAAAGTTTGAACTCTCACAGGAGTTAAAAAAACTTAAAATCGTTAAGGATATTTCTTCTGTTTGTTCTGATACAATCGTGTCATTAAAAACCTTAACTGAAGGATTGTCAGAGAGAAATGTATCATATAATCAACTTCCTGATTACTTCGAAGAAGGACAGTTTTCCCCAAAAGAAGAAATTATCACTTCAATTCTTGCACTTATCGCAGAGGCAAAGTCTGACCCAAATGAGAGATTTCCATTCTTATTTCTTCAAATTCAGATTTGGATTCGAGAGTTGAGTGGATTAGTAAGAGTAGTTTCTGATCAACCTGAGTTTACATGGAGAGATAAAATATCTCCAAAAGAAGATCCCGCTGCACTTCCACCATATTACTGTAGAGAATGTGGTTCAAGTGGATGGTTGGCAATTAAACATGATAATAGAAATCAATTTGAAGTTGATCCACTTGAAGTCTACGAACATTACTTTACTAATCATAAAAATATATACTTTGTAAACACTTATGATGATAACCACTTTTGTATAGATGAATATGAACCTGAAACCTCAATTACTCCCTATGTCCATGAGTCTGACCTGAAATTTGAAGACCAAGATTCAGATCAAAGAGTGCATGTTGTTGCGTATAGAAAAGTAAAAGAGAAAAAAGGACAACACGTGTGTCCTGAGTGTAATACTCAAAACAGTATGAGTATTATTGGTACTCGAGTTTCAACGTTAAACTCTATTACTACAAGTCAAATTCTTTCCTCGGATTTAGACGAAAGAGAAGAGAAATATAGAAAGGTCCTTGCGTTTACTAATGGAGTTCAGGATGCTGCTCATCAATCAGGATTTATAGAGGCAAGAAACTATCGTTTTACTTTTAGAACTTCATTACAAAAAGTAATAAACCAACAGTCAGGTCCTATATCAATAGATGACTTGACAAACAAGTTTATTGAATATTGGAAGTCTAATTCAGATCCTTCAGGGAATGATCACAGAGAGGGTTATTTCTACAGATTCTTCCCTTCTGACTACATGGGTAAAGCGGAGATTGAAGACTACAGAAATATTACTACTAATCAAATATCAAAAAGATTTGAAGAGGAGTTCGATACTCGAATTTCTTGGGAAGTAGTCTCAGAATTTGGTTATAACGGAATGATTGGTCGTACACTTGAAAAGACTGGTTCTTCAGTAGTAGGGTTCAATTCAGATTTAATACAATCTGTTTATGATCAAATGTCTGATTGGATGAAATCCAATTTAATGGATACAGTTGGTCAAGAGGAATTTGTCAAATTTGTTGTTGGGATTTTACATAGAATAAGATTAAGAGGGGGAGTTGATCATCAATACCTTACAAAATTTAGAACCAGCGATTTAAAACTTTGGGACCTTAATTGGATGAAAGATGGAAGGCACTTTCTTAATCGAAAGTATCATCCAAAATCGAGAATTCCAAAATTGGTTTGCACTATACCACAAACAAGAGGAGTACTTGATACAACCCACGCAAGAACAACCAACTGGTTTCACACTTATTTAAGGAAATCATTTCAACAGGTTCCCGAGAACTCAGCGATGTTCAATGAGTTTTTTACTTTATTATTTGAAAATCTGAATTCTATAGACCTATTGAGTAATAAACAATCGAAAGATGGACCTAACTTTGGGATTAATCCTAATCAGTTGTTTGTTTCAAAATCTATTATAAACTATGGTTGCACTGAATGTTCATCTACACTTCATATTCATGATAAAAATCAATCATTCGAGGGAGCGTCTTGTTTGAATTACAGATGTTCAGGAAAGTATGAATCTTTTGAGAGAACTAACTTCAATTATTATAATTTAGTATACAATAGATCAAATTCACCTCGAATTTACTCCTCTGAACATACAGGAGTTCTTGAAAGAAAGGTTCGTGAAAATATTGAAATAGATTTTAAGGAAAGACCAAAGTTTAATTCACTCAATTCACTTGTTGCAACGTCAACTCTTGAAATGGGTATTGACGTTGGATCATTAGATAGTGCAATTAATACGAGTATACCACCTTTGACATCAAACTTCTTACAAAGAGTTGGTCGAGCAGGACGATCATCAGGATCAGCACTTATTACAAATTTTAGTCAAGGGAAAGAACATGACCTTTACTACTTCGAGGACCCCATGGAGATGATGGATGGGGATATTAATACACCTGGATGTTTCTTGAACGCAAAAGATATTCTATATAGACATTTCACTGCATTTTGTATCGATAGTTGGACTAAACAAGATCCTGAAAAACACCATATACCAGGGTTCATTAAAAATCTTAATCTCTACGGAACAAAGTTGACCAGTCTTGATTTCTTTGTAAATCAACTATTAGATTTTGTATTTGATTATCAAAAAAACTTATTTGATAATTTTATTAAAATATATGACGGGAGAGTTGAAGACAAAATATTTGAAGAGATAAAAACATCGGTTCGTCAAGGTAGTTTCCAACAAAGAATGGTCAGAGTCTTTGAAGAGTTAAAACAAGAACTTCACTTTATTAGAAACAAGGAACAAGACATTGACAACTATATTAAAGAGAATAATCTTGGAAAGGACGACCAAGAGAGAATTGAATTGGTTTCAGAACAAAAATCATTACGATCATTCAGAAAATCAATTGAAAATAAACTTACCCTCGAGTATTTGACAAATGAAGGAATTCTACCAAATTATGCGTTCCCTGAGACAGGGGTAACTCTAAAAGCACAAGTGTACGGATTTAAACCTGAAGGTGGAGAAAGAGAACCTATAAGAAAGGAATATGAGATCGTAAGATCTTCTACCGCAGCACTAAGTGAATTTGCGCCTGATAACGCATTCTACTCACAAGGAAACAAACT
>Ga0228666_1001054_pt1 | contig 12772 bp, 8 predicted proteins | sample 80DmetaG_FD_182702 | JGI IMG/M metagenome (GOLD analysis project Ga0228666, IMG submission 182702) | Seawater microbial communities from Monterey Bay, California, United States - 80D | ecosystem: Environmental > Aquatic > Marine > Coastal | place: USA: California | collected 2016-10-11 | reverse complement strand
GAAAAAGTAGAACAAATAATTAGAGCATTTCATCTTCAAGATTCAACAGACGCCTATGTTCAGTTTTTTCTTGATGAAATTTTAATACAGCAACAAAAAGAGTCAAACATTCAAGATTTTCTAAATTACTGGGATCTCAAAAAAAAATCGTTAAGTATAGTTTCCTCAGAAAACCCAAATGCAGTTAAGATCATGACCATTCACAAAGCTAAAGGGTTAGAGTTTCCTGTAGTAATTTTCCCTTGTGAATTGTATATATATCAAGATATTAAACCAAAAGTTTGGTTAGAAAATACTATTGACGGTTTTTCAAACATAATGGTTCCATTAAATAAGCAAATTAGGTATACAGGTGCTAAAGGTGAAGAAATTTTCAATTATAGACAGTCTGAGTTAGAATTAGATGGTTTTAACCTTTTGTATGTTGCTCTAACAAGAGCTGTTGAACAATTATACATCATTACAGAGAAAAAGTTAAACAAAAAAGAAGAGGAAGACCCTAAGTACTTTTCGGGAATTTTTATTTCTTATTTGAAAAAACATCATTTGTGGCATCAAGAAAAAAATGAATACAGTTTTGGAGATCATAATAGTTTGAAAACCATACTAGAAACAGAGCTTGTTAGTAAAACACAACAAAGATTTATAAGTACTCCTTGGAAAGATCACAAAATTACCATGTTGGCCAATTCATCAACATTTTGGGGTACAAAAAGAGGGGAGGCAAAGAATTATGGAAATCTTATTCATAAAATCCTGTCTGAGGTAATTACTAAAGATGATGTTCTTAAAGTAACAGAAAGGTATTTTCAACAGGGAGAAATTGGGTTAGAAGAAAAAGGGCAATTGCAGGAGAGAATTCTTAAAATTGTTTGCCATTCAAAACTTAAAGGGTATTACTCTAAAGATGTTTTTATTTACAATGAGAGAGAAATTTTATTTAAAGCTAATACAGTAATTCCAGATAGGTTAGTTTTTGGCAATAACAATAACGTAACCATTATAGATTATAAAACAGGCATTTCTAAAAAAGAGCATCATTATCAATTAGAAAATTACGCAAGTGTGTTAGCATCACTAAATTATTTAGTTGCTAAAAAGGTTCTTGTTTATATTAACAAAACAATTTCTATAGAAGAATTTTAAAGTATTTTTACATTACAAAACAAATTAAAATTTTACATCAATTATGTACGGTTCATTAAAAAAACATTTGCAAAACGAAATAGAAGAAATAAAAGAAGCTGGGTTGTACAAAACCGAACGAATTATTACATCATCACAAGATGCCGTTATTAAAATTTCTACAGGAGAAGAAGTAATCAACTTTTGTGCAAATAATTACTTAGGCTTGTCCAATCATCCAGAAGTTATTCAAGCTGCAAAAGACACAATGGATACCCACGGCTTTGGAGTGTCTTCAGTTCGCTTTATTTGTGGTACCCAAGACATTCATAAAAAATTAGAATCAAAAATTGCTGAATTTTATCAAACAGAAGACACCATTTTATATGCTGCAGCTTTTGATGCTAACGGTGGTGTCTTTGAACCAATTCTTTCAAAAGAAGATGCTATAATTTCCGACAGTTTAAATCATGCCTCCATCATAGACGGTGTTCGTTTATGTAAAGCATCAAGGTATCGGTATGATAATAATAATATGGATGCTCTGGAAATGCAATTAATTGAGGCTTCTAAGAACAATCATCGGTTTAAAATTATTGTTACAGATGGCGTGTTTTCTATGGATGGTATTGTTGCTAAATTGGATGATATTTGTGATTTAGCAGACAAGTATGATGCACTTGTAATGATTGATGAATGTCATGCCGCTGGTTTTATAGGGGCAACGGGTAGAGGAACTTTAGAGCTAAAAAATGTTTTAGGTAGAATAGATATCATAACTGGTACATTAGGAAAAGCATTAGGTGGTGCAATGGGAGGGTACACAACAGGTAAAAAAGAAATTATAGAGATATTAAGACAACGATCTAGACCCTATCTATTCTCAAATTCATTAGCACCCGCAATTGTAGGGGCATCATTAAAGGTTTTTGACATCATATCAAATGACACCTCTTTGAGAGACAAATTAGAATGGAACACCAATTACTTTAGAGAAAAAATGGCTGCTGCTGGTTTTGATTTAGTTGGTGCAGATGCGGCAATAGTTCCAGTAATGCTATATGATGCAAAGCTGTCCCAGATAATGGCTAATAAACTTCTTGATGAAGGTATTTATGTTATAGGTTTCTTTTATCCAGTAGTTCCAAAAGATAAAGCCAGAATTCGTGTGCAATTATCTGCAGCGCATTCTAAGGAAAACTTAGACAAAGCAATATCTTCATTTATTAAAATAGGAAAAGAATTAAAAGTTATATAAGTTTAAATTTTAAACTACTTTGAGGTGTTTAATTTGTTAATGTCAATAAAAAAGGTATTTTTGTGTTATACAAAATATTAAAACAAGTTAAAATGAAGAAGTTAAAATTAGTACTGTTAGCCCTATTTGCAACTATTTTTATAGGTAATGTAAATGCACAAGACTCTAGCCGTCAATGGGCAGTAAGTGTAGGATTAAATATTGTAGATGTAAGAGCTGGAGATGATTTTTCTAGCCGATTTAAAGATTATCTTAAAAATGATGACTGGAATTGGTCTAATAATCCGTTAACAAGAATTACTGCAGAAAAATACTTAAACGAATCTTTCACTCTACAAATAGCAGGTTCTATGAATAAATTAGACAATGGGTTTGATGATGTTCAGCACACCTCTTTTGATGTAAATGCAAAATATGGTTTAGACGCTGTAATTGCCAAAATATTTGGAAAATCTACAAAGCATTTTAGTCCTTTTGCATACGTAGGAGCTGGTTATACCTCTCTAGATGGAGAAGGTGAAGCTATGTTAAACTATGGTTTTGGAGTTAACTTTTGGTTAACCGATGCTGTAGGATTTGCATACCAAGCAGGTACAAAAGAGCAATTATCAGATGTTGTACCATCACATTATTTTCACTCAATAGGATTTCTCTTTAAATTGTAAGCAATTAAAAACTTTTTAATAACTCTAACAATTACTGTAATTTTCATCTATTTCCTTTGATTTTAAAAAGGAACAGACTATTTTTGCAATATAATTTAAGAAAATTAATTTAAATTAATTAAAATGAAAAATATAAAATTAGCTGTTATAGCTTTATTTACGTTAGTAGCTACTTACAACGTAAACGCCCAAGACTCAAACAATCCATGGGCCATTAGTATTGGTGTAAATGTTGTAGATGTAAGAGGTTCAGACGATTTTACTTCTGTGATAGAAGATCACTTAGGAACTAGTGATTGGAATTTATTACCTACAATTTCTAGAATTACCGCAGAAAGGTACTTAGAAGATGGTTTTACGCTTCAATTAGCAGGTTCTATGAATAGAATCACAACTGTTTCTCAACCAGATGATGCTGATTTAACTCACGCTTCATTTGATGTAAACCTTAAGTATGGTTTAGACGCACTGGTAGCAAAGATTTTTGGTAATTCTACAAGATATTTTAGCCCTTTTGTATACCTAGGAGGTGGTTACACTGCCCTAGACGGTGAAGGTGAAGGTATGTTAAACTATGGTTTTGGTTTTAACGTTATGTTATCTGAAACAGTTGGTTTAGTTTATCAAAGTGGTACAAAACAAGAATTTAAAGATATTGTTCCTACTCATTTCCAACATTCTTTAGGTATAGTTATGAAGTTTGGAGGTAAAGATTCAGATGGAGATGGTATTTATGACAAATATGATTCATGTCCAGGAGTTGCAGGATTAAAAGAATTTAATGGATGTCCTGATTCAGACGGAGATGGTGTTATTGATGGAGAAGATGCATGTCCAAGCGTAGCTGGTTTAGCCACTTTAAACGGATGTCCAGATGCAGATGCAGATGGTATTGCTGACAAAGATGATATGTGTCCTAACGCTAAAGGAACAAAAGCAAACAACGGTTGCCCTGATACAGACGGAGACGGTATTGTTGATAAAGACGACAAATGTGCATCTACTGCTGGTCCTAGAGCAAACGGAGGATGTCCTTGGCCAGATACAGATGGAGATGGTGTGTTAGACAAAGATGATAACTGTAAGAGCGAAGTTGGACCTGCTTCTAACGGAGGATGTCCAGAGCCAGTAATTACTAAAGTTGCTGAAAAGAAAATAGGAGAATTTGCAAAAACTATCTTATTTAACTCAGGAAGAGCTTCTTTTAAATCAGGAATTTCAGATAAGTTAGATGGTATTGTTACCATTATGATAGAGTTTTCTAAAGCTACTTTTGTAATTGAAGGTCATACAGATAGCACTGGTAGTGAAACTTTAAATGAAAAATTATCTGCTAAAAGAGCTGCTGCTGTAAAGAATTATTTAGTTCAAAACGGTATTGATGTATCTAGATTAGAATCTAACGGTTTTGGAGAATCAAATCCTATAGATTCTAACAAAACTAGAGCTGGTAGAGCTAACAATAGAAGAGTAGAAATTAAAGTTACTAACGAGTAATATTTAATCTCTAAATATATTTAAAAGCCTCATCTTAAGATGAGGCTTTTTTTTATTTCTTTTAGAATATTATAATTAAAAAACTTTTCAACTTCAGGTAAATAAATTACCTTTGCAGCCTAAAATAAGAGTGTTTTTTTTCTCTTTCTAAGAAATTAATTTAAAGTAAGAATAATGTCTACAATAACAGGTAAAGTATCTCAAATTATAGGTCCAGTAATTGATGTTGAGTTTAACACAGATTCTAATGAACTTCCAAAAATTTATGATTCATTAGAAATTAAAAAATCTGATGGTTCTATTCTAGTTTTAGAAGTTCAACAGCATATTGGAGAAGATACTGTTCGTACAATTTCTATGGATGCAACAGATGGTTTACAAAGAGGTCAAGAAGTTGTAGCAACTGGTAATCCAATTCAAATGCCAATTGGTGGAGACATCTATGGTAGATTGTTTAATGTAACAGGAGAAGCTATCGATGGTTTAGGAGATCTTGCTAAGGAAGGTATAGATGGTTTACCTATCCATAGATCTGCACCAAAATTTGAGGATCTATCTACTTCTACAGAAGTTTTATTCACAGGGATAAAAGTAATCGATTTAATTGAACCATACTCTAAGGGAGGTAAAATTGGATTATTTGGAGGAGCAGGTGTAGGAAAAACTGTATTGATTCAAGAACTTATTAATAATATTGCTAAAGGACATGGAGGTCTTTCCGTTTTTGCTGGTGTTGGAGAAAGAACTCGTGAAGGGAATGACTTGTTAAGAGAGATGTTAGAATCAGGTATTATTAAATATGGAGATGATTTTATGCACTCCATGGAAGAAGGTGGATGGGATCTATCCAAAGTAGATAAAGCTGGAATGAAAGATTCTAAGGCTACTTTTGTTTTTGGACAGATGAACGAACCTCCTGGAGCCCGTGCAAGAGTTGCATTATCGGGTTTAACAATTGCTGAATACTTCCGTGATGGTGCTGGAGAAGCACAAGGTAAAGATGTATTATTCTTTGTAGATAATATTTTCCGTTTTACTCAAGCAGGATCTGAAGTTTCTGCTCTTTTAGGACGTATGCCATCTGCAGTAGGATATCAACCAACATTAGCTACTGAAATGGGAGCTATGCAAGAACGTATTACTTCTACTAAAAAAGGATCAATTACATCTGTTCAGGCGGTATATGTACCAGCAGATGACTTAACAGACCCAGCTCCTGCAACAACATTTGCTCACTTAGACGCAACTACGGTATTGTCTCGTAAAATTGCAGAGTTAGGAATTTATCCAGCGGTAGATCCGTTAGATTCTACCTCAAGAATTTTAACAGCAGATATTTTAGGAGATGAACATTATGACTGTGCACAAAGAGTAAAAGAGTTGCTACAGAGATATAAAGAACTACAAGATATTATTGCAATTCTAGGTATGGAAGAATTATCTGAAGAAGATAAATTAGCTGTATCAAGAGCAAGACGTGTTCAGCGTTTCTTATCGCAACCTTTTCATGTTGCGGAACAATTTACAGGGATTCCAGGTGTATTAGTTGATATCAAAGAAACTATTAAAGGGTTTAATATGATTATGGATGGAGAGTTAGACAGACTTCCTGAAGCAGCTTTTAACTTGAAAGGAACTATTGAGGAAGCTATCGAGGCTGGAGAAAAAATGTTAGCTGAAGCTTAAAATAAGAAACTATGCACTTAGAAATAGTATCACCTGAAGCTGTATTATTTTCATCTACTGTAGATTCTATATCTGTACCTGGTACAGATGGTGAATTTCAAATGCTGAATAATCACGCAGCTGTAGTGTCTACCCTAAAACAAGGGACTATAAAAATTCATGTTCATACTCAAGAACATTTAGAATTAGACGAGTTACATGGAAAAATAGTAGTTCATTCAGACGATGATAAAGTGTTAACTATTGCTATCAATTCTGGAACTATTGAGCTAAAAAATAATAAAGCTATAATTTTAGTTGATTAAGCAGCTATAACTTTAGTAAACAATAAAAAAATCCTGAACTAAATTTAGTTCAGGATTTTTTTGTAGTATAAACTCTATCAATAAACACCTCAATTTGAGGTGTTTATTGATTTAATACCGTTTTAGTTACCAGTGATCTTAACATTATCTATTTGAAAGGTAGTAGTAACCCCTCCATCTGCTCCTTCGTATTTAAAGGCTACATGTAACTTTCCAGTTAAACAAGAGATATTAATTGACCCTGAACTAGAAAAGCTATTGTATCCATTAGAGGGACCTTCTGATAATTGTGCATCAATTTTAAGCCAGGTAGCAGTTGTTACATCTCCAGTAAAATCTGATGATATATAAGCTGTAAGAGCACTTCCGTTATCATACCCTGTATTAGTTTCAAAGGTTAATTCTTCGTCTGTAGTGCCATCTAAATCAATTTCTGGAGTCACTAACCATGCCTGAAGAGGAGATTCATCGCTATTGTATGCAGAAATTTGTACATATCTGTTTCCACTAAAGCTTCTTGATGAGTATAAAGTACTTCCTCCGTTTACATTTACATTAGTCCAACCGGCATCTGTAATTTCTGAAGTAGATGTTATGTCTTCAAAATCTTCTTCAAACAACACAACACCCCCACCTACTGCATTCTCACCACATTCCAAAACAGGAGGATCACATCTTTCTGTATTTGTAAATTCTAGATCTGAAGGAGTATTTGCAATAGCAACTAGAAACTCTGCTCTGTAGTCTTTTGATAATACTGCTCTAAAAGTACCTTTACCTGCAGGAACAACATTGGATTTAAAACTAGCAAATGTGCTTGTTTGTAATTGAATAGTTCCTTCAGTTTCACATTCAAAAATTGTTCTAAACCCGTCATATTCATCATTAGATTCACCTGCAAAAGTTTTGTCTAAATCTGATTTTAATATTTGAGCAGAGGCCAATTCTATCATTGTATTTATATGTATACCAGTTATCTCACTTAAAGAGATGCTTGTTGGAATTATAGATGCAACAGTTGCTGATCTTATAATATGATTATCTATAGAAGTAGAAGGAATATCATCTACTCTATCTCCATCTAAAATGCCAAGTACATATTTTCCTGCTACCTCATTCATTGGACTACTATTAAATGAACTTTCTCCATCATCATAAGAAACAGATAAACCATCTAATTTTACATATACTTTTCTTCCAATATCATATGTTTCATTCAAAGATGTTTTATTTAAAACTATTTCAATTCCAGCCGTTGGACTCTCTGGCTTGTCTTGAATGATTAATTTTTTATAAAAATTTCCTGTTGCATCACTAGAAACCACATATCCCTCTATATAAGTAGGGGCATTTTCATTTATATCAAATGTGTGCACAAGGTTATCATTTGAGTTAAATTCCTGTTGTAAAGCAGTTTTAATTGCAGTAATATTTGAGTTAGCTATTATAGAAGGTTCTTCTACTGTCACATTAGGAACAGTAAAATCTCCATCCTGAACACAGGAGCTTATTGAAATGGCTATGGTTAAAAGTGATAAAAAGCCATAATTTTTAATAGTTTTCATAAGTGTATATATTAATGAGTTTTTCAATTTTTTTAAAATCTGTAATTAACATTTAAAAAGTAAGTAGTTCCTCTACCAAACCAGTATTTGTTTCCAAAAACAGGAGTGCCTAGTTCTTTATCTTCTTTTAATTGTCTGTAATTTGCATTTCTACCTTGTTCAAATCCACCTGATTTGTATTTGGTATTTAATATGTTTCCAATACTAGCAAATAAGCTGATGTATTGATTTCCAATCTTCCAAGATTTACCTCCAATCATATTTACAACCATATAATTGTCAAATTTTTCTTGTTGTAATAATTGACGAGCAATGTTTTCATCGTAATCATTAAATGGAATTCCTCCATCATCAGCAAAATTCGAAGTTCTTGTAAGTGGAGCTATGTCAACATAGACATTGTCAAAAAAGTTTGCTGTTGCACCCACAAACCAGTAATCAGGGTCTCTGTATTCAAAACCAACTGAATATGCAGTTTGAGGTCCTGCTGCTAGCTTGTAGTTTTCAAGATTAGATGCACCAAAGTCTTTTCGACCGTTAACAAATCCCGCATCCTCAGATCTGCTATTGTTTTCTGTAGTTAGGTATAAATTTGGATTGTTGTCATATGTGTACTGACCAACATTAGCAGCTCCTTTTAATTTTATAGTAGGAGTAACTTGTGCCTCAATTCCAATTTCAGCTCCAAAGTGTTTTTTATCAATCCCAGATAATATTTCTTGAACAAATGCTGTATTGTCTCCACCAATACCATCAGCAAAGAAAAAAGAAATTTCTGTTGCATCTTGTATTTTAGTGTAGTACCCAGTAATTTTTGCTTGAACAATTGGGCTTCTAAAAATATAACTTGCGTCTGCTGAGAGTACTTTTTCACTTGTTAAATTTTCAACAGTATTGTTGTTTTCTCTAGAATTTGAAAATGAATTTCTTAAGTTGGGTGCTTTAGTTAAGTACCCTGCATTAGCATTAAATAAGTGACGACCAGATAATTTATAAGTTAATCCACCTTTTGCACCATAGTTCATAAATGATAATTCCTCAGACTCACCAAGTGAGTTGTCAGGAAAACCTCCATTTTGATATAATCCATCTCTTTGGTGTGTTGTATTTGATGCACTAGCTGCAAGGAAAAAATCAAATTTATTGTACTTAAATTGCCCTTGAACGAAACCATCAACCACATTTGAATATAAATTAAAATTATATTTAAATGTATCACCAACACCAGCAATGTTTAATGGATTTAATAAGTTATTTTGTTTTTCGTCAAAAGAATCTGCAAAAGAATCTGCATCTAAATAACCATTGCCTCCCAATAGATCTATAATTTCAGCAAAGTTTTTTGATGTTAATTGAGTATACTGTACTCTTGCATTAAGAGTGATATTTTCTGATAATTCTTTATTTAGGATTGTATTAACGGTAAATTGAACGTCATCATTTCGATCTTCATATAGAACATAAGAAGAATTTCCGCCGTTATTAGCATTCAAATTAGCATTATATAAACTATTCCAATTTAATTGTCCATCATTAAGGAATGCTTGTTCTATTTCATATACATTTGAAAATCCTTGTCTCAATCCATAACTTGGTAATTTTTGATAATAAGTTGGGTCTGGATTAGAAGCACCTAAATTTACAATGTATGGGTTGCCATTTCCATCCAATGCTTCACCGTCAACTCTAGTCCCATTATTGTCTATTCTACTATTTCCAATTTTACCAAATTGGTAGGATATGTTTGTATTTAGAGAAGTGCTCTCATTTAAATTCCAATAATGGTTAAGCATTAAAATTGGTTCAGAAACTTCTTTTATTCTAGAGTTTCTGATCTTTCCATTTTGAGACCCCCAATAAGAATTGTATTGAATACCTTTTAAATCAAAAACTTCTTGAGTTTGTGGCGCAGATTTACCTCTTTTATTAAAAGCTGTAATAGAAGTAAAGCTTAGACTGTGGTTGTCATTAATTTTCTTTTCAATAGATGCGAAAAAAGAAGTAGCATCATACATAGTTCCGTCCACAAATCCCTCTCTTCCATTTCTATTACTAGCAGCTACTGTATATGCCCAGCCCTTTTCAGATAAACCAGAGGAATGTGTTACCATTGCTCTATGAACGTAACTTCTGTTTGAAGATGCATAGGAAATTCTAGTTCCTTGTCTTTGTTCAGAAGATCTTACATTAATATTGGTAGCACCTAATATACCTCCAAATGTGTAGTCAGATGCAGTTAAGCCAGTACTAAATTCTTGATTTCTTAAGACATCATTTAAACCTCCCCAATTACTCCACTGTGGTCTTCCGTTGTAGAGCTTATTCATTTCTATTCCATTAATAAGTACTTTACCATTTTCTGAATCTAACCCTCTTATTCTAAAAAAGGAAGAACTAAATTCAAAAGCAGCTGTTCTCAAGTAAACATCTCTTGATGATTGAAGCAATCCGGAAATATTATCAGCTGCACTAGTATCATCATTTAATTCGTCATCAGAAAGAGTTACTGTACTTAAATCTTCTTCTTCAGAAATATCTATATACAATAAAATAGTTCCTAAATCGATGGTATTACCATCTAACTCCAGTGGAAAATTTTGAGTCTCATAGCCAGACAATTTTATTTCTAATACGAAATTTCCATTGTCTAAATTTTCAATCACAAAAACACCTAGTTTGTTTGTTTCATATGATTTAAGGGCATTATCTTTAATAGATAAAGAAACTCCTTCAAGAGGTTTTTCAGAATCACTATCAACAATAATTCCTTTCACAATATTTTGTGCATTTATTCCGATTGTGAAAAACAAAAGCAGTAATATTGGAATTACAAATCTTCTCATAAAATAATAGTTTTTTAATAGGGTTGTTTGCAAATACGTTCACAAAATTAATACTTTTAAATGAATTGAATTGTTAAAACACCCAGATATAATTTTTGACTGAAATTAGTTTTATATTTTTGTGTAATTAAAATTAGAAAAATGAATAAATATTTATCATTAATAGCCCTATTATTAGTTACAGTATATTCCTCTTTCTCCCAAAATGGTGAGAAAACGTATAAAATAAGAACTCTTGCTTTTTATAATTTAGAGAACCTTTTTGATACCATTAACGATGTCACAAAAAACGATGAAGCTAGTCCTATGATGGAGCTTAAAGGAAATAAGTCAAAAGTTTATTGGGATAAAATTGATAAACTAGCCAGTGTTATTTCTCAAATAGGTGAAGAAAAAACAAAAACTAGTCCTGCTATTATAGGAGTATCTGAAATTGAAAATGTTAGTGTTTTAGAAGATTTAGTAAAATCTGTGCACATCAAGAAAAAAAACTATGGTATAATTCACTACGAATCTCCTGATAAAAGAGGAATAGATGTTGCCTTGTTGTACCAAAAGAGGTACTTTAAGCCAATTTTTCATCAATCATTTAATCCAAATATTTACAGAAATAATAGAAAGGTGTACACTAGAGATCAATTACTAGTATCTGGATATTTAGATGATGAGTTAATTCATTTGATAGTAAATCATTGGCCATCAAGAAGTGGTGGTGAAATGAAAAGTAGACCGTTAAGAGAAAAGGCAGCTTATCAAAACACAAAAATTATTGAACAGGTTAGAGAAAAAGACCCAAATGCAAAAATTATTGTGATGGGTGATTTTAACGATGATCCTATTAATGCTAGTTTTAAAAAGGTTTTGAAAGCTAAAGGGAAGAAAAAAAATGTAGGAAAAAATGACATTTATAACCCATATGAGGAACTGTTTAAAAAGGGATTTAACACATTAGGTTATAGAGATAATATAAATTTATTTGATCAAATTCTAATTACTTCACCATTATTAGATTCTGGTAATAAAGATTTTTCAACATACAAGATGTTTAAGGCCATGGTCTTTAATAAAAGATTTCTTACAAATAAAAGAGGGCGTTACAAAGGGTATCCTTTTAGAAGTTTTTCTTTTGGAAGTTATACTGGAGGGTACAGTGATCATTACCCAGTATACATGTATTTAATTAAGGAGAAAAATTAATAAGGAAGCACTTTTTTATTTATTGTATATTTTTGAGGTCTTTTAGAATCAGTTGAATAGAGGTATTGCCTTTCCATTCATTTTCTTCTAAACTATAGGCAATGTCAAAATCACCTTTAATCAATTTAATTTTATTACCCAATCCAAAGCCAATGGCATTGTAGGTTTTTTGGTCTGCACCATCAATGATACTCAACTTTAGATGACTTTTATCTGAGCCTACAGTTTTGCCATATCCATTGTCTCTAACAGAAGTAGTGCTAAATACCGGCTTCATATTTTGTGGGCCAAATGGTCCCATTTGTTGTAGAATTCTAAAAAACTTAGGGGTAATTTCAGATAATTCTAACTCTAAGTCGATAGTAATTTCTGGGATTAGTAAATTTTTGTCAATGCTGGATTTTACAACTTCTTCAAATTTATTTTTAAAAGCACTATAATTTTTTGGATCTAAAGTTAAACCAGCAGCATACTTATGTCCACCAAATTGTTCTAGATATTCTGAACATTCATTTAATGCTTCATACACATCAAAACCTTTTACAGATCTAGCGGAGGCTGCAAGTTTATTGCCACTTTTTGTGAAAACTAGTGTAGGTCTATAAAAAGACTCTATGAGTCTAGAAGCCAC
>Ga0228666_1001043_pt1 | contig 12898 bp, 11 predicted proteins | sample 80DmetaG_FD_182702 | JGI IMG/M metagenome (GOLD analysis project Ga0228666, IMG submission 182702) | Seawater microbial communities from Monterey Bay, California, United States - 80D | ecosystem: Environmental > Aquatic > Marine > Coastal | place: USA: California | collected 2016-10-11 | reverse complement strand
TTCTGATCGTTTGTTGAATGATTATGGAATTTATGTGCAACCAATAAATTTTCCTACTGTTCCCCGTGGCACAGAAAGACTTAGGTTTACACCATCTCCAGTTCACACCCAAGAAATGATAGATGTTTTAGTCAGTGCAATGGATGAATTATGGTCACATTGCGAATTAAGTAGGCTAAAAACCACCGCTTAGGTGGAATTTTAATATTGCTGTGCAACCACAATAGAAAATATGTATATTTGCATAAATTTTTATTTATTCGAATAGCGAATCAATTTGGAATTAACTAGAAAAAAATTTGGTCGAATAATACCTGGCTATCAACCTGAAAAGGTGGAGTTAAAAGGTTATGATTCTTATACTGTTACACTGGGTGATAAATTACGTGGTGAACGTGCTACTCTAGGTAAAACGCTTGAAGATATCCACAAAGAAACAAGGCTTCGAATTGAATTTTTATTAGGGATAGAAAATGCTGACATTAATGCATTTCCAGCACCTAGTTTTATTGCTGGATATGTTAGATCGTATGCATCACATTTAAATCTGGATCCAGATGAGTGTTTCAATCAATTCTGTAAAGAAAGTGGTTTTATTGGCTTACAGTCAGAGATTGATGGGGCAAAAAGAAATAAAGTAGTTAAACCTACTAAATTTCTAGATGAACCAATTTTAAACCCACAAATTCAACAAAAGAAAATTAACAATGGAATATTAAATAATTTTTCATTTTCAGGCTTATTTTCGTTAACAGCATTATTAATTTTAATATTGGGGCTTGGATATGGAGGCGTTACTGTTTTACACGAGGTTCAAAAAGTTAACTTATCTCCAATAAATCAATCGCCATCTGTTAAATCAATTTCTTCAACCTTAATTAATGAAAATAGTTTTTTTAATGACATTGATACCACCAATACGAATATTGCAACTAACTCAGATCTTGAGGAATTCTATCGACCAACTGAGTTAATATTACCTTTAATGACACCAAGAGACGGACCAATTTCTGCTATCGATCCGGCAGTTTCGGGTGTTTATGTTAAAGACATAAATTCAGTTACTGCTGAAAATAATCAAGAAGATATAATTCAAGTTAAAAAAAATCTCCAAGTTACAGAAGAAGATTTACCGTCAGTTTATGTTGTGGCCCAAAAACCTGCTTGGGTAAGAATTTATGAGCCAAATGGAAATATATTATTTGAAAATATTTTAGACACGGGGCAAAGATATGAAGTTCCTCAAAGTTCACAAACTGCTATGCTGCGTGCTGGCAATTCGGGCTTCGTATATTTGATGATTGGCAATGATTTTTATGGGCCGTTAGGTACAGCAACTGGCGTAGCAAAAAAGGTTGATTTACGTGCAGATAAAATATTAGAAAATTATACACTAGTTGAAAATAATTTAACTTTACCATTGGAACCACCCATTAATACAAAGATTGTAGTCCAAACTATTGAGTAAAACTCTGTTGATCCTATTTATATAAATTGTATTGTCTGTCTATCATAATTTGGAAGTTTTGAATGAGTTTGAATTCTATAAGGCCGTGGCGAACTATTCACCGTAGAAAATCAAGAAAGATATATGTTGGGAATGTTGCTGTTGGTGGGGACTCACCCATATCGGTTCAAACAATGACAAATACCTTAACACATGATGTAAGCGCAACCATAGACCAAATAAACTCTTGTGCTGATGCAGGGGCAGACATGGTCAGAGTGAGTTGCCCGGACGAAGATTCTACGAAAGCAATGCATCAAATTGTTAAAGAAAGCCAAGTTCCATTAATCGCCGATATTCATTTTCATTATAAACGTGCAATCGAAGCAGCTGAAGCTGGTGCTGCGTGTCTGCGAATTAACCCAGGTAATATTGGTACCATTGATCGTGTAAAAGAGGTTATAAAAGCTGCAAAAGATCATAATTGTTCTATCCGAATAGGCGTAAACGGTGGATCTCTTGAAAAGAACCTTTTAGACAAATACGGCGAACCCTGCCCAGAGGCTATGATTGAAAGTGGTTTAAACCACATCAGAATATTGGAGGAAAATGATTTCTCTAATTATAAAATTTCTGTCAAAGCTTCAGATGTGTTTATGTCAGCTGCTGCCTACCAAGGATTGGCAGAAGCAACTGATGCTCCAATACATTTAGGCATAACTGAAGCTGGAGGCTTAACGTCGGGGACTATAAAATCAGCCATTGGATTGGGTAATCTTTTATGGATGGGTATAGGAGACACATTGAGAGTTTCTTTATCGGCAGACCCAGTCGAAGAAGTTAAGGTTGGGTTTGAAATTTTAAAATCACTTGGATTACGTCATCGTGGTGTAAATATTATTTCATGCCCATCGTGTGCTAGGCAAGGATTTGATGTGATTAAGACAGTTTCTGAACTAGAAAAGAGATTAGAACATATTAAAACGCCTATGTCGTTATCAATTATTGGATGTGTGGTGAATGGCCCAGGAGAAGCTCTTATGACTGATGTTGGTTTCACAGGAGGTGGTGCTGGGTCTGGAATGGTATATTGGGCAGGTAAACAAGATCATAAAATTGAAAACGAAAAAATGGTAGATCATATTGTGGATCTTGTTGAAAAACGTTCAAAAGAGATCGATACTAATCAATAAGTAATGCATTAAATAAATAAGAATATGTAAATTCTATAATTTTATAGATTTTAATGTACAAAAATGGGAATAAACATAAATGGTATCACAAGAAAAGCTTGAACAAATTTGTGCTCGGTTTGCCTTTCTTGAGGCCAAAATGGCTGATGGCTCAGCTATTGATGAAATAGCTCAATTGTCTAAAGAGTATTCAGATTTAAAACCAGTTGTTGATCAGATAGAAACCTACAAAGCCATACTTTCAGATATTTCAGAAGCAGAAGAAATGCTTTTAGACCCTGAAATGAAAATGTTAGCGGAGGAAGAGCTGCCAAATTTAAAGGCAAATCTACCTAATCTTGAGCACAAACTTTTACTAGCACTTTTGCCAAAAGATGAAGCAGATGAAAAGCCTGCTATCATTGAAATCAGAGCAGGAACCGGTGGTGATGAAGCTGCATTATTTGCAGGAGACTTATTAAGAATGTACAATCGCTTTTGTGAAGATCAAGGGTGGAAATTTGAAGTCGTTGAAGGAAGTGAAACAGAACTTGGTGGATATAAAGAAGCAATCATTAATGTAAAAGGTGTGGGAGTGTTCGCACGACTCAAATACGAAAGTGGTGTGCATAGAGTTCAAAGAGTGCCAACAACTGAAAGTGGGGGGCGTGTTCATACTTCTGCAGCGACTGTGGCAATTATGCCTGAAGCTGAAGATATAGACTTAGATATTCCCACATCTGACATACGTCTTGATACTTATAGGTCATCTGGTGCGGGTGGCCAGCATGTTAACACGACTGACTCTGCGGTAAGGATTACTCATTTACCAACTGGATTAATAGTTACTAGTTCAGAAAAATCTCAACACAGGAATCGTGAAATTGCAATGAATGTTTTGCGGACACGTTTATATGACTTACAGCGTCAACAAGCTGCAGATGAACGAGCTGCATCAAGAAAAGACCAGGTTGGAAGTGGCGATAGATCAGAACGTATTCGAACATATAATTTTCCACAAGGACGTGTCAGTGACCACCGAATAAACTTAACACTTTATAAACTTGATCAAGTCATGCAGGGTGATTTGAATGAGTTTATTGATGCTCTTACTGCAGACGATCAAGCAACAAAACTTTCAGAATTAAATCCATAATGGTTTCAATTGCTACAGTTTTAAAAGAATCTTCTCATAAACTGGAAGAGGTATCAGGAAATAACTCTAAACGAGAAGCTAAAATTTTATTAGAGTTTTCAATTAAATCGCAGGGTAAGGTACTTCAATCAGATCACGAAATCTCTGAGAATCATTATGCTTTTTTTAAAATGCTTCTTGCAAAACGGTTAAAATCTCAACCAATATCACAAATAATTGGTCAAAGATATTTTTGGAAGAATAAATTTTTAGTTACATCAGATGTCCTAGATCCAAGGCCTGATACTGAAACTTTAATTGAATATACATTATCTCTTGGTAAATTTGATAAAATTTTAGATTTAGGCACAGGTTCTGGTTGTATCCTTTTAAGTTTACTCAATGAATATAAAGAAGCTATCGGGATTGGTATCGATATTTCTAATAAGGCTTTGAATGTAGCAAAAAAGAATACTGATTTACTAAACTTAAATCAAAGGGCAACATTTAAATTAGGTAACTGGTGTGAGAATATAGAGGGAAAGTTTGATTTAATAGTATCAAATCCACCATATATTTCTGAAGATGAAATGATGAATTTATCTAAAGATGTTTTAAATTGGGAACCACGTATCGCATTAACCCCTGAAGGAAATGGCCTAGAAGCATATAAATATATTGTAAATGGAGCAAAGAAACTATTAAAAACTAATGGAAAGTTAATATTAGAAATTGGTTACAATCAAAGGGATGATGTTTCATATTTATTAAAAAGTAATAATTACAAAGACATTTCGGTTATTAAAGATATTAATAACAAAGACAGAGTAATTTCAGCATCTTGGCTTGACTAATTATCTTTAATAATATGGTATTCTAATGATAATTTATAAATTTTGTCTTGTCTTCATATCGCAATCATTTATAATAAATTTAGAAATAGAGGTATATACCTCTTTCACAGTCCATATTTTGGACACCAACACATTTTTGTGCTCTTCAATTTCTAATAAGGCAATTGCATTTAATGAGAACCTCTAATAAATCACGATCTCGTAATAAAAATAATAATCGTCGTCAAAATCCAGGTAATGTTATTAACCGTGTTTTTGATAGTTCTGGTCCCGAAGGACGTGTACGTGGAACTCCACAACAGATTATTGATAAATATCAATCATTAGCTAGTGATGCTATGCTTGCGGGTGATCGTATTGCACATGAAAATTTTCTTCAACATTCAGAACATTACTCAAGACTGTTGGTAGTTGCTCAAAAAGAGCTTGATGCTAAAAGAGAGCAACAGCAAAAACAGCATGAAAATAGATCAAATAATAATACTGGCAAAGAAGAACAACAATTGGACACAACTGTTCAAGATGAAGTAGAAGTATCTGAAACTATTGAAACTCAAAAAAATGAAACTTTAGATGATAAACCAGAGCAAAAAAATAAAAGACGTCAAGTTAAACAAAACATTGAAATAGTTCGCGAGAATTCAAATAAAATGCTAGATGAAGATAAAGCAGAAACCTAATTTATTTTTTTGGAAAGAGCACAAAATTGTTTAAGCCCAATTTCTTCAGCTCTCTGTGTAGGATTAATTCCCACATCGAGTAATATACTTTCTATAGAAGGCGAAAAGGCTTTTAGGCTTACACGTAACATTTTTCGTCGTTGATTAAATGCAGCTGCAACTATTCTTTCTAGTGTTTTTCCATCCGCATCAAAGCGTGGTTTATCTAAACGCTCAATGTGAACTACAGCGGAAGTTACTTTTGGTGGAGGAGTGAATGCCTGCGGTGGGATTTCCATTACAATTTTTGCATTACATCGCCATTGCACCAATAATGCTAGCCGTCCGTAAGCTTTTGTGCCTGGAGAAGCAATAATTCGTTTGGCTACTTCTTTCTGAAACATAAGGGTTAAACTATCCCAATATGGGGGCCATATTTTGGGTGTAAGCCATCGAATTAATAATTCAGTACCTATATTATAAGGCAAGTTTGCTACAACTTTTACAGGACCTTTTAGGTAATTATCTAAAGGTTCATTTAACGCATCCGCATACTTTACGTCTAACCTGCCATCGAAGTGATCTTTAATTTGCTTTAGAACAGGAATTAATCTTTCGTCTCTTTCAATAGCTAAAACTTTTTTTGCGCCTGAACTTAGAAGTGCTCGAGTTAATCCACCTGGTCCAGGGCCTATTTCTAAAACTGTATGGTTACTTAAATCACCAGCCATTCGAGCTATTTTATTTGTTAAATTTAAATCCAGTAAAAAGTTCTGGCCTAAAGATTTTTTTGCAGAGAGTTGATAGTCATTAATAATTTCTCTTAATGGAGGTAAACCATCCAGTGTTTTTGAACTCATATTAAGTTCGTCCTATTGATAATTCATGTGCAATCTTCAAAGCATTTATTAAACTTTTTGGGTTTGCTTTTCGTGTACCTGCAAGCTCGAAGGCGGTTCCATGATCTGGTGATGTTCTGATAAATGGCAAGCCTAATGTCAGGTTTACGCCCCCATAAAAATCTATAGTTTTAATAGGTATTAATGCTTGATCATGATACATACAAACAGCGACATCATAACTTTTTCTAGCTTCTTCGTGAAACATAGTATCAGCAGATAACGGTCCAATAATATCAAATCCTTGTTTACGTAATTTTTCAATAGTTGGTGTTATCAAATTTATTTCTTCTTTGCCAAAAGTGCCATTTTCACCTGCGTGTGGATTCAATCCTGCTATAGCTATTCGTGGATTTTTTATGCCAAAACATCTTTTCAGCGCCTCATATGTAACATCCACTGTATTGCTTATTAATTCTTCGGTTAATGATTTAGTTACATCTTTTAAGGCAACATGAATTGTAGCTGGAACCACGCGTAATTCTTCGCATAATAACATCATTACAGAACTATTTAACCCTGCTAAGTTTGCTAAATATTCAGTATGACCTGGGTATTTGAATTGGCACCCTTTTTTGAGAACCTCTTTGTTAATTGGATTAGTGCAAATTGCCTTAACTTCTAGATTGTTATACATTTCAACTGCACGTTCTATTACCTCAGTTGTAGCAAGTGCATTCCCAGGCTGAGCTCCTTTCAATGTTGGTATTTCAGGAAACTTATGATGTATAACCGGTAGAATGTTTTCATTAATATTTAGACATTCTTTTGGATGCTGAATTTCTTTAAAATTCTGTGAATTATTTCTGGATTTTATATGTCCAATATCTGCAATCAAAAAAAATGGTATATGGTTTTTTAACATTTTTTTTGCTTCAAATGAAATATCAATCCCAATTCCATTTGGATCTCCACATGTTAATGCAATAGGTAAGCTCATTTTATATTTATAAAGGCTTCGCCTTTTAACTCTTGAATATATGCATTTCCAATTTTATTTATTCTAGCATTAAAAATTTTATTTTTGACGGTTTCTAGGGTATTATCATCTATCTCTGAATTCCGAGAACATAACATTAATAAATAATTTTCATTATTCGAATTTAAAATTATTTTAGTTTCATAAATATCTAAGTCATTTAATTTATCTAAAATATCTCTTTGTAATTCATCTTTTTTCTTTTTATGGGTAATTAAATTTATATCGTCATACTTTTTGGCTTCTGATTGTAAATCCAAACAATTATCGACCATTTTATTTATTGAATTATAAAATTTATTCTTTTTTTTGTCGCTAAAGTTATCATTAAATGTAAGTTTTATGTATTCGATAATGTTTGAATTATTTTTCGATAACAAGTTTTCTGTATCTATTGCTGAGGCTATATCATTTTGTGATATAATTATATTATTAACAAACTTTTTTTGAATTACTTTACGTTGCGTTAAGCCAGATGTTATATACGCAATAAGTGTTTCTTTTGAAATATTTCTTGATACTAGATATGCCAATAGATCTTTTTTGCTCAGATTACCTCTTTTTGCGAAATCATCTAAGCCTTTATCTATTTCTGATTGATTAGGTAATACTTCTAATTCAATAGCAGAATAAGTGAAAAGGCGTTCGTTTATTAGTGAATTCATTATATCTTGTCTTGATATAGACTTTGCACCAAATGTTTGAAGCATCTTTATTCTTTGATCAACTTCAAAGTTTGTAATAATTTGATCATTTACCTCTGCTACAACCTTGAAACTACTCTTTGATTGCGATACGGCTGCAAAAGGATGAATAAATAATGATATCGCTATCATATACTTGATATATTGCATTACTGAAATCAGCCTCCACACCTATTATTAAATTTCTTTTTATTTGAATTTGATCCAAGGCCTGATAAAAATACTTGCAAACCAAAGGTTCTGTCTAACCTATCTTGCTCATCATATTGCAAATCAAGTGAAAAGTTCATTTTAGCACAATCATTTTCAAACGTAACTTCAAAATTTCCACTAATGGGAGAATGTGTATCAATATCTTGCCTCCAATCTGCTCCAAGATTCCATTTATTATTAACCATATAATTAGTACTGATATTTACTTCATGTTGATGGTTGTCAAGGTTCAGAACACTTTGTTTATCAAGCCAAACGTAACCAAGGTCTGCACTATATTTGTCAGAAGAGTAACCTAATTTTGTTTCATGTTTTGAGGCATCCATGGAGTCATCTAATAATAGCCGAGTTAATACTTTAAGATTTTGAGGGGATTTAAGACTGAATGCACTTACATAGTCTGAATTTAATTTATCTAAACCTGTAGATTTTGAAGCGTCAAATTGATTTAAATTTTTTTGTCTGAATACACGGCCAGCAGTTGTAGTAAACTCCCAGCCATTTGGTTCGTACATTATATATTTACCACCTATATTAGCTCTTAAGCCAGCTTCAACATCGTCAAAACCAGGGAAGCGGTTTGTTGAGAATAAATTAGTTTCTTCAAATTCGGCAGTCGTACTATCAGATGTATTTTGATTGTTGTTTAAATGACCGGTTAATTGGTTTGGAGACCAAATGATTTGAGTAATTGGCTCAATCATATGGGAAATCTTTTCATTGTTTTTTTTCAATGGATATCGTGCTTCTATCATTGCTAAAGGCATTGCATTTTTATAAAAATTATTATCAATAATATAAGTATTTGCATTCATTTGTGTTAACGTAGCAAAGTTAAATCCATTATTGGTTTGCCAATCAGTTTTCCAATCAACTTTTCCACCAATTCTTGAATATTGACCTGTGTTTAAATTAGCCAAATTCACAGACTGGGCTGTAAGTGAATATTTACCTGCATAATTAGTATCATAAAAATTTTTTTTATAATAAAATTCAGGTAATATTAAAGGTACATTCGGATCTTCTTCTTTTAAGCTATCTCCATTAAAATCCTTATACCTAAAGCTTTGAGTAAATGATGTTCCAAACTGAAAAAAACTATCAGATGTGGTTCTGTTGATATCAAATGAATTTCTTAGTCTATCATCCTCTGGTTCAGAATAATCATAATTATCTTTAAATGGTTTTTCTCCGTTTGCAAAATCAATGGTATTTGCAAGATCAAGGTTAAAATCTGCTTTATAGTTTTTTCTTAAAGCGAAAGACCCTTTACCTTCGATAAAACCATTCAGCCTTCCATGATTAAAATTATCTTTAATTGAAAAAGCATTTTTTAGTTCAAAATATCCTTTGCTTGTATACTGACGATATTCTGTTTCTAGTATGAAGCTATTTTTTGACATAATGTATGGTGTTAATGTTACATCTTTATTCTCATTTAAAGCAATATAGTATGGTATTTTTGAAGAAAAACCTACCTTGTCAGATGTTGAAAACTGTGGAACCAAAACCCCACTGGCACGAGAAATACCTGGTTCTGGTATATTTAAGGCAGGAATATAGAGAACAGGTAAACCAAGAAAGTCTAGTCTAGCATTTTCAAAAAATATTTTTTGCTTTTCCTTGTTATGGATTATTTTTTTAGCTCTGATTTGCCAAAAAGGGGTTGGATTATTTGCACATATTTCACAGGATGATGCCACTACTGTATTGAAAATATTATAATTGGTATTTTCTTGATTCAAAGATTGCGCTGAAATTTGCAGCCTATTATTAATTATTGCTCGGGCACCTTTAATCAAACCGCTTTTTAATTTTGTATTTATTATTGCATCATTGTTTGATGATACCGAATTTTTACCATCATAAATTACAAATTTTCCAATGATTGATAATTTATCAAGATTGCTATTATATTTAATTTTGTCGGCAGATAGGAGGATTTTGTCATACAATACTTGTACATTTCCAGTTGCTATCAATTCGCCTGATAGTTTGTTATAATCTATTTTGTCTGAAATTAAGCTTACATTAGATTCTTGTCCAAAGATTGGATTTGATATCAAGAATAAAATTGAAACCAAAATATATTTTAAGTGAGTAAGAATCTCTTTTGCCATCTTACCCATCTTCATAATGCAAAAATAATGTCATTGCTATAAGTCCAATTGATAAAATGGGGCTCCAAGTCGCAATAATCAAAGGTATTTCACCTGATCGTCCAAGAGTAGTGCAAAAATTTTGGAAAAAATGTAAGAAAAACCCTGAGGCAACTGCAGTAACAACTGAAATGCCAATATTATATGATCTAGAATTTCTCAATGTAAACAGAACACCTATTATAACCATTACCAAAAATAGAAATGGTTTTGCATATTGTTCCATTTTTTTCGATTGATATTTTAATACTGAAAATCCAGAAGATTTTACTTTTTTGATTTGATTATTCATATTCCATGGTGAGATAGTTTCTGGAGAAGCATGGCCATCTAATAGCTGATTAGGAGTTATTTCTGTTTTAAAACCTACACTCTTTAACTTTTCACTTGCCATCTTTGGGCTTAATTTGATTTTATCATCAGACCATTTAACCACATCTTCTAACAATAGTTCGTTTTTATTTAGTGATGCATATTCTGAAAAAAAACGATCTACAATTAATCCATTTTTATCATAACTAAAAATTGACACATGGTGTAGTCTTTGGCCATTATTTGATGCGTTTGCTGCTTTAATAATTTGGTGACCATTTAATGTGGATTGTCGCATCCAATACCCATTATCATTTATTAATACTTTAGATTGCTTTTTGTTTTGTAGTGTATCTAATTTAACGTCATAATATCCAATCATTCTTCCAGCTATTGGATCTAATATAAATATTGATATTAAACCTAAAATAAAAGCACAAATAAGTACGGAAAATATACTTCGTAATGCTGATAGACCTGATGCTCGAGAAATAATAAATTCATTTGATCTGCTCAAGCTGACACTAAATGCTAACGTAGATAGCATGATAATTAATGGCATAGCTAAGGATAGATAAGTTGTCGTTCTTAAAAAGCTTAATATCAAAGCATTCCATACTTGGTTTTCAATGCCGTTCAGCCTATTTAAATTTGTCAGAAAATCAAATAAAAGTACAAGTAAAACAATACCAAAAAAAACACGTATAAATGAGATTAAAAATCTTTTTGCAAAATACAAAGCTAATGTCATTTCAATGCCTTGTGTTTAATTTTGACTAGACCTGTTGTTTTAGTTGATATTAACCACAAAATTAATAAGGTTATAATTACACACAATAGTGGCGATGAGTACTGCAAAAGATATAATGAAGGTTGGTCAACGACCCAAGACTTACTGGCGCCACGTAATAGGTCTAAACTAGCCATTACCAAGATACATGATATAATTCTAATGACATAGCCTGAGCGATTATACCCTCCAAGAATTAATCCCAGCATTCCTAGTAGAGGAAATAACATTGCTAAAAAGGTTTTTGCATATCTATCATGAAGTAATGAAACTGCACGACCTAACCTTGTGTCATTTTTTTTCATTGTGTTGATTTTTTCTTTCAGTTTTGTTGAGTTTAAACTTGATAAACTGCTTACACTCGAAACAACGTCTTTCCTTAATTGGTTGAGATCAAAAACCAATGTATCAAATTGTAAAAGGCTAAATGTACCTGTCTGTCTGTTAAAGCTTTGTGTGGATCCACTTTTCAAAAGAAGAGAATTTGAATTCTTTTCAGTAATTACCTGTCCATTTTTTGCTATATGAGTAAGTGTAGTATCGGGAGAAATTTGTTCTTCAATTAAAATTTCACTTAATTCTCCATTATTGCCTTTATCACCGAAGAAGAATGTAAATTTATTTTGGTATGAAATAAATTGGTCTGGTTTTATAATTTGAGTGACATATTCTCTTTTAATTCGTTCTTGAGTATCTAAAAATTTTGAATGTGAAAATGGTCCTAAATTGTGTGTAATAAAAAAAAGTAATGATGCTATAAAAATACCAAAAAATAAAAATGGTTTGCATAAGTTAATAAATGATCGACCTACACTCATCATTACTAAAAGTTCTTCTTCATTGAAGAGGCGATTTATTATTAAAACACTTGCAATGAAACCAGAAATTGGAATTGCAGTAATTAGAACTTTTGGCAATAATAGAAAACTTAATTCGAATACAATGTATGCTGGTTGGCCATTTTCTGTTACTATATCTATGATTTTAAGTGCTTGGTTCAATAGTAATATACCAGATATTATGAAGCAAAAGAAAGCAAATGGTCCAATCAGTTGCTTAAATAAATATCTGTCTAATTTTGTCACGATTACCAATTTATATTAATCTATTACATGTATTATTCTTAACGTATTATTTAATAAAATAACAGCAATTTGTACTCTTGTATCTGATTTATGCATAGGTTTAAATGTATTAAAAAATATAAGGAAATTGTTATGACAAGACCGATTCACCCAATTTTTAAAGATCACTCTCTGCAATCTATTGCCGAAGCAGAAGGCTTGGTGGTGATTTGTGCTGATGCTGCTGGAAGCTTTGGTCCGTCTGCGAAAAGAGTAAACAGATTAATGAAGGGTGCACTAAGAAAATTTGCAGACTCTGAAGTTTTTGAAAAAATGGATGAAGGAGATATTCAACGATTTCCAGCTCCTTTAGGGTTATCAGCTAACGCAGTGTTATTGTTGAAAATGAAGAAACGGCCTTCTGAAGAAATAGCTCAAAAATGTGGTGCAAATATTGCGAAAGAAGCGGGTAAATCAAACATTCACCTATTCGTCACAGCAAATGCTCGTG
>Ga0228666_1000998_pt1 | contig 13291 bp, 20 predicted proteins | sample 80DmetaG_FD_182702 | JGI IMG/M metagenome (GOLD analysis project Ga0228666, IMG submission 182702) | Seawater microbial communities from Monterey Bay, California, United States - 80D | ecosystem: Environmental > Aquatic > Marine > Coastal | place: USA: California | collected 2016-10-11 | reverse complement strand
AGTAAGGTCATCACGATTAAGAAAATCTGCAATATTTGTCTTTAATTCTGCATATGTTGTAATTGGCATTAGTTTATTCCTGCTGCTTAGATAAATCAAAGACTTTGCGCATCATTTCCATGTCACCCATGTACTCCTTAAACAATGGATCATCCTTGTATTTTTCTACAAAGTTAAAGAACTCTTGCTCGTCAGTTATGTCAGGCAACGTAGTTTGTGTAATAGGGCCGAGTGGCTTTACCCCGTATAGTAAGCTGTAATCATCATTGTTTGGCGCTTGCACATCTTTATTTAGCAATCCAAATTTTTTAGCTGCTTTATCAGGTGCTTCAGTCATCTTAGATAGTAAACCATCTTTAACTGGATCATTGCCAGCAAAGTTAGCTTGGCCTAGCGTGCCGTAATATGTTTTATCGCCAATGTTTTCTACAGGTTGACCGCCAGTTGTCATAAGTTGACCATTAACGTATTCCATTTCGTCGCCCGGTGTTAAGACGTTGGCTAGAAACTCAGTAATGCTATTCCTGTCACTTGCGCCTTTGTCTAGCGAGTTAAGAAAGCTTAAAAATTTATTTTGTGCCATAATTATAGCCTATGCGTTGTATTTTTTACAAACTATCACAATTTTTCCATATTAGCTAGTACAACACGCATTCTATCTGATAGCTTCCACGTCCCAGCACGCCACCGAGCAGCAAATTGTGCATCTTCCAACGATAGGCCTCGGCTCATATAATTTTTAATCCACTTGTTCATCATTAAATTTTTCATCTTAGGTGACAAATTGTCGAATTTTTTTTTATTCATGCAATGCCTTTAAGATTGCGCTTGATAGACCTATTCCAGCTCATGCTTGCGCCAGACAATGCTGTGGCTGCGTCTGATGCCATAGTCAAACACAATGCATCAGCCAAGTCAGGCGATTTTAACCCACGCTTGCGCATCGCGTCCTTACTCTCAGCTTTCATCTTGCCTGCGCTGGTAAATGCGTATCGTATGCCAGTTAGCTCGGCTAAGAGCTGATCATTTTTTGGCAGTTTGCAGGATCTATCTTCCAGCCACGCTTTTGTCTTAAACCACAACTCGCTGCGCAGGTTCATGTAAGTCTTGCCCATAGCAGGCGCTTCGCCAACATTAATCCCACGCACTGGAGCGCCTAACTCACGCAGCCGATCAACTACACCGCCACCAACACCGATACTATCCACAAGTATTTCGTTTGGGCGCAGGCTTGGCGATAAATTTTCATATTCAGCCATGACACGACCCACAGTCTGCATTAAGTCTAATCCCTGCCACGCCTCAATATCCGTCACGACATTGCCATATCTTTTGCATAGCGCAGTCTTATCTGTGCCAAACCTTGCGACGTCCAAGCCCCATATTGGCCTAATGTCAGGCGTAATTTCAATGTCACGATGTATTGCGCTTTCGGCAAGGTGAAACGGAATGATCGTATCGTCGTCGGCTAGTGGGAACTCGCCAAGCACACGTATGCGGAATGCATTTGATTCTTCGCCGTATCTCTCACGCATCTCCTCGACAAACTCTGTCGATACAAGCGGGCTATCGACGCACGACCATCTGCGCGTCCACCAGCTCTTTGCCATGCGTGTTTGGCTCTCGTAAAACGTGCCTGATGAACGTGTGGGGTTAGACAAGAGTAGCGTGGTTGCGCTGTGGCCTGACATAGAGCCAGCCGCAGCTTCGAAGACTTTCTCAGGCACACCAGACGCCTCATCTACCACCAATAAAACATTCTCAGAGTGAACGCCTGCTAGTGCCTCTGGCGTTTCTGCGCGTGACGTTCTAGCTGATATGAAAGCCTCGGACGCTGCCGACGTTAGCTCGACGCGGTCTGATTTGGTGGTTAGCAATTGCTGTAGGTGGGGTGGCAGCTCGTTAATCCAGCGTTTTAGCTCGGCAAACAATGCGTCAAACAATTGGCTCGACGTGGGGGCTGTGACGACGACCTTATTTGGGAAACGCAGTAGGAGAAACCAGAGCATAGCCCAAGACGCTGACGTTGACTTCCCTGTACCATGCCCAGACCTGACGGACATTTTACGCTCGCCAGATGCTATGGCATTCAGGAACTCTTCCTGATAATCGTATGGTGTAGCGCCTAGCACCTCTTTGACGAATAGCACTGGATCGTCCCGGTAGCGTAGGACAAACTCTTGTAATGGATTGTCACTCATCGGATACATCCTCGTAATCTGCGTCAATCGTCTTCGCCTCACGCTCACGATCCTCGCGGTCTATTGCCGCCAAATCGGAATTGACTTTGCGCAGCGCGTCTAAATGCATGTCACCCACAGAGATTGTCACGTTTGTCTGGGGTCTATTGCCGTATCGCTCTTGGTTGTACGAGCCTGCCATGAATTTACGCCACTGCACCTTTTCGCGTGTGGCGGCTATTTCACTGCTTGTTGAGCCACCATCCAAGTCATCTACCATTGTTAGGCCTTGCTCTACGAGTGCATCCGCTGCCTCTTGGCGGGCTTTGGCTAGGGCGTTGCCATACTCAGGGATAGTCTTGAGGGATGTGCTGAGATACTGCCGGGAGCAATCATATTCTTTTGCAAGGGCTGTGAGGGTATTGCCAGAGGCGATCTGCTCAAACAAGTATTCAGCACCGCCTTTGCTTAGTACATCAGCAAGTATTCTTCTGCGTAACGCTTTGCCTGCCATTGGTGTTCTCCTATCTCCCGTGATTAGGGTGAAAATTATATTTTTTTTCGGCAGTTTGACGTGCGTTTGCTGCGTCTGTAATATTGTCATAACTTCCAAGAAAAATTGTTTTTCGATTAACGCCTATTTGTGCTACCCATTTTGATGATGCTTTATTCCAATATACACCAATAATTCCGCTAGTATTAGTGCTAGGGCGTTTTTTATTTTTACCATTTTCAGACACACTAACAACTCTCATATTTTTTATGCGGTTATCCAATGGATTCCCATTAATATGATCAATTTGCTTATCAGGCCATTTGCCGTGGTATAATGCCCAAGCAACTCTGTGAGCGCCGTAAGCTATCTTGTTGACCCTGCATTTAAAATAACCTCTGCCGTCCTTGTAGGTTGCAGTTTCTTTGCCAGCATAGTTATTATTCCAATATTCAATTGATCTTTCAATGTTTGCTGTTTTAGGCGGGTAATGCTCATTGGTTCTCTTGAGCCAATACATTTTGCCCGTCGTTGCATCATAACGTATTGTCTTGCGTAAATACTCTACAGTTGGTAATTCTTTTTTCATCGCGGCTATCCTTTCGTAATTGTTGCCGTGTAGGTGCATTACTTTTTGCAGTCTGAGTAATGCACCATTACACTTTAAATTATTTTTTTTTGATAAGCAATATAGGCAATTGTGTGCGTGAGATTATACACACACACTACCCCCGTAAAATCCGTTGACGGGGGGGGCTTCCTCGCTGCGCCAGATGTGTAGTTTCGCCTAAATGGAACAACGCATAGCTCATATTGGCTGTATATTGACTGATATTAGGCTAACCCATTGTAATCATTAGATATACTGTGGATTTACCTATGTATGTCCGATAATGTATATTATGTTAACTTTCAGTTTATCCGAAAGTATTGACTAAAGATTTGCTTTTGTTTACGCGGACGCGCCCCTGCAACGGCGTGCCAATGTGTTGTATCGCACGTAATCTATAAGCAATGCCAACTATGTTATGCCACCAGTAAGTCAATGCACTGTCTTCCCGGCTTCCTCTAGCACTTGCTCGTGCAGCTCTATGAGCGCTTCTGCTAATGATTGTAGTACAGTCTGCGCTGGCACAATGGTAAGCCGATCAGTTATGTAATCGCACAGCTCGTTAAGCTCATGGTCTGCATCATCACTGTCAGCACAATGTAAATCTAATGTTAAGTTGATGATGAACTCAGACAATGTCTTGCTCCGTGTTATGTGGGCGTGCAGTGAGGAAAGGCAACCGCACGCCCTAGTTAAGCGGGCGTCGCATTGAAATGCAAAACAATGCGTCGGGAGGAGGAGAACCCGCTAACTATACTATGCCCCATGAAGGGCTGTTGTTCAAGCCTATCCAACCTCATTTGCTAACTCGTGAGCCAGCGCAAGATAGCCGCACCCATCAATGCTGCTATCCTCATGCACACCATTGCGCAGCCTCGCAATCTTCAGCAACGCCATCATGTTCGCCACGTCAGATGCAGCTACATCCCTGCCAAGATACGCGCTCCACATGCGAGCAATTGTCGTGAAGTTTTCCGCAGCACTTCCATACTGCCTCGCCCTATCCCCGTTAATCAAAAGATCAGCCGTGTCCAATACCTCAGACCTCGACTTACCCCGCCCAACCATCGCTCGATCCACTTCGCCCTCGCTTGCCTCGGTCTTGCCGCCAGCCGTTCTAATGTTTATCTTTTTCTTCATCTCTTGCTCCATAATTCTTAACCCCGATTTTACCTATCTCATACTATTCGCTTAACTACATACTAATATACTATACCTAAAGGTATATAGTATTAGTAGTAGATTGGTTACGATATACTAATTGCAATTAGTAGTTGGTTGGCTAAGTCATTGATATTGTTGTTACTAATGCTAATTAGTAGGTGATTAGTAGGTTGCATTTTAGCTCACTTTCCCGAAATCATCGCAAAACCATATATAGCCCTCATTTTGCACAATATGACCGGCACTTGTGAGGCCTGCAATTGACTGCTTGTAGGTTTGTGATGGGTTAGCGACGCCAGATACTTTGCCCATGAAATGCTTCTTAATATCCTCCTCTTTAATCACCCAGAACGTGCTGGGTTCAGGCCAACCCACGCCAGCAGGGTTTGACATTCCTATGCCCTCGCCTCTTAGCTGCTGGAAGCATGTCTTAAATAATATCTGATTCTTACCCTTAATAGCTTTCTTGTTGGCCTTCTCAACATCATCGCTACTTGCCGGCACAATCACGCACGTTGTCACTGGATCGCCGTCGGCGTCATGCCCAAGCTCGATAACATTCAACTTAAAGTGAAACTTACGACCACCCTCTAAGTCTCTCTGCTTGGTGGATAGCGCAGTGCGCAAGCCTGTCGCCTCGTCATATGATAGCTCTATCTCAGTCTCTACAGCAGCTCTCAGTGAACTATGCCCGCGAGCCTTTGCGTCTAAGTTCTTGCCAGAATGATGCACAAGCAACAAATGAGCGTCAGTCTCGCCGCGTATCTTATCACACGCAGATATAACAGCCGTTGAAGATGCAGGCGAGTTCTCATCGCCGCCCGGCATTGATCTCGACAGCGTATCAACGATAATCATTGCAATATCGCCATGCGCACGCTTCACCTCTTCGCACAAATCAATGATAAGCTGCACGTCAGCGTTTTCCTCAAGTAAATTTACTGGCAATGCACGCATAGCTAATTTAGCCTCATGCTCTGGATATTGCTGGCGTAAGGCCACAATCCTATTATGCGTTGTCATACCTCCCTCAAGAGCTAAAAACAGCACCACACCGCCCTTCACCTTGTTGCCATGCCAATCTTGCCCAGCAGATACATGCCAAGCCACATCTTGCACAAAGAATGACTTACCCACGTTGCTTGGCCCATATACCATTGATAGCTGCCCAGCGCCAAACCAACCCTTAACAAGATAACTTCTGTCTAGCTGTGGTACTGCGTCACCCGGAAAGAACACCTGATCTAACAAGCTTTTCACTTCTAATGCCTTGGCAGTCGCCTCTTTGCCCTGATTAATCCACATATCAGAGAAGTCCCAGCCGCCAATCTCAGGCACAATTGATTGAACGCCATGATCAGCCACGCATTTTTCAATCGCCTTCAAGCCCGCCTCGTCATTATCACCCGCAATAACTAAACGCAGATTAGGGCGTGCCTCTAGCAGCTCACCTATCACAGCAGTCATATTGCCCGCAGATAATGCGAATACTGCTGGCCTACCCGTCGCCATGTGGCACGACATTGCAGTTGCCCATCCTTCACATATGTAAACCAGATCGTCTAATTTACCACCAATCACGCTAAAATTACCAACAACAGGCATGCCAGTGGAAAATTTCTTTGCGCCTGTCGGATTAATGTTCTGCGTGCCTACACGCTTACCTTTTGCGTTAATGACAGGGATAACCAATATGTCACCCTTTATAGATGCATTGCCAAGCCCAATCTTTTTCTTAACCAAGTATGGATGCGTGGCTTCTGCCTCTGGTTCAGGCCAACTTATGTTATATTCTTTTGTCAAAGGCTTCTCATTCTCGTCAGGCCATAACCTCTGCTTACGCAGCGCATCTTTTATGCCAGCAAAATCTGAGCATTTACGGCAACTAACCATGACTTCACTTTCAGCAGTTTCCTTTATCCAAAACCTATCTTCACCCTGACATACCGGGCAAGCACCATGATATTCACCTATAGCCGTCTTTTTCAATGATAGTGCGCTTATAATTTTATCTGAGTATCTATCCCAGCTTGCATTTGGAAATTTCGTATTTTGCATTTTATTCCTTCCTCAATTTATCGGACATGGTGGACATGTCCTACGTTTGTCTTGTCCTGTCTCGGACATGGTGGACATGTCTCACAAATGTCCTGTCGTGTCCGTTAGACAAAACCTCGTTAAGTTCTGTCTAACGGCATGTTTATTTAAAATGGAATGTCATCTTCCAAATCATTTGACGCTGTTGGCGTAGCTGGTGGCAATCCAAATGGGTCATGCTCAACACCATTAACAGGTGAAGCGCCGCCAGAGTATCCGCCAGACACTTCAGTGAACGGGTCATCTGCCTCTTGCTTCTCAGCTAACTCTAACACCTGCACTGCACGTAATCTTAATGAGACTCCATTGAGCGTTCCCGTGTTATATGGCACTACAGTACATGCGATATTCACAGTCGAACCAGAAGTAAGCTCAAATCCTTCTGGCAGCTTCTTTCGAGATGCATCTACTTGGCGTGGCGGATTCGTAACTTCGCCTGAATATGCGCCTTTTAACTTAGCCTTTCCAATCCAATCGCCTTGCTTCGCGTCATCTCGCTTGTAAGGCAAGCTTAGTGGCTGTTCAGGCCACTTGCGTTTGCTGTTAGCATCCATTGCCGCCGCATTTTTGTATGCCTGCATACAAATGGCGTTCAGCTCCTTACATTGCTCACCTGTCAAATTAAATGACATTTCGTAGGCTGCACCCTCGGCATCAGGCGAGCATTTCTGGCTCTTATATTCTTCCTGATCAAACCTGTAAGTAGCATTTAGTCTTGGGTATAGCGCTTTCACGCCGCTTATTATGTGTTGCATTTTACAACTCCTTTAAATGTGTGCAGCACCCCTGCACTGGGATTTCTTATAAGCCGTGGTTCTCATCGAGATAAGCTGGCAAATGTAATGTTTCAAGTTCAGGCCACCCAGTATCAAACGTGTTTGTATCTTGTGCCACTTTAATTTTACGCAATGTTTTAAACATCTCATCTTCGGCATACTTGTTATATTTATCTGATAATTCATAGCAAGCTGTGGCATAGCTGTTCTTCTCAGTTGCGATAAAAATAAAATTTGTAGTTTCATAACCGCATAACTTTAATACATATCGATAAAAGCACGCCTGCAAATCATATCTATAATTACGCACCGACTTATCAAAGCCACGCTGCGATGCATCCAAACAAGACTTCAGGTCAATCACAATGCCTGCCTCTTTTAACAATCCATCTGGGCGGCATTTAAGCTCAAGCCCCGTTTCGGGACATTCAGCGATGAAGCTGTATTCAGCAAGCATGTCTTTGTTGGTCAATAAATTTTTTGCCATTTTATTTTGCAGGCAACCATCAACCATTTTCTTGCACTGCTCAAATTCACCACTTGGAAGTAGTATTTCGTCTTCAGTTAAGAACTCTTCCTGTTCCTTCCAAGCTTTGCTGCCACGACGTGATAAACCTGAATCATGCACAAGGTTCTTCTCTGGTTCTAGCATCATCGCATGAAATGCCGAGCCAAGAATCATAGCTGGCGTGGAATTAAACGTGGTGTTCTTCCAGTGGTATAATGATGAAGTTGCGACTGTCTTCACCGCGCTTGATGATATGGCAGGCAGTTCGTGGTATGCCTTATTCGATAGTTCTTCACTTGGTATTATCTGCATTTGTATTCTCCTTTGTTAAAATTAATATTAAGTTTCTTCACAAAATAAACCGCAGTCAGGCATACTTTTTAGAGGTCTACCTTTGGTATTAGGGTCAAGCTCATCAAGAAATATTCTTTCGCCTTTTACCCTTGTTAATTTAGAGCCAAGTTCTCTTGATTGTGTTGCTCTTTCTTCAAAAACCTTTGGAAACTCCGACCTAACTAAGTTCCAATATGTAGGGCTTGTGGCTTTTACGCAACCTATGCAATTAGCGTTTGGAAATCCTAAATTATATACTTCTGGCAAAGCTAAACCATTACTACGCAATAAGTCTGCACAATCATTTTTATTCATTTTTGCATCAATTAATATTGGCAACACATTACTACGCTCAGATAAAACAAATCTTTCATGCCTTTTTATCTCATCAACAGTAAAGCCAAAAACATGCCAGTCTACTTTATTATCTTTTTCCCATTCTTGCCTTGCTCTTTTCTTTAGCTCAACAGTGCATGGTGCGCCGTGTATAAATGACATTCCCTTCTTTTTATTAAAAACATCAACTGCTGAAGCTGTAGGAAATTTTGAGTTAATAGCTGATTGTATTTCAATACCAACCCATTCAGCTACATCATCAAGAAAACGTAAGTTGTCGACATGCTCTTCAATAACAGGATTATTAACCGCATAGACGTTATCTAGTCCATATTTATCAACAGTTAGCTTTAGCGCAACAGCAGATGCAGCCCCACATGAAAACCATACAGCTATTTTATCACTGCTTTTGACTATATTAGTATTTTGCATTTTTTCCCTCATTTTATTTATTTAAAACTTCTGCTCCATATAGAGCAATTAAACTAGCTTCCGCACGCCCATCATCTTTTTTGCGTGCGAACCTCTCATAATGGTCTGGAAATCTTTGAATTGCAAGTTGGCGGCTAGTGTCTTTATCAGATGATAAATTAAAGTGTTTCTTCCACTTGCTAGGTGTAACTAAGTGCATGGGCGTTTTATTAGCTGCCACACACGCAATTAACGCGCCGTACCCCATGCCAAACCTGAATGTAGCGACTGAAGATTGACCGGGACGTGACGCAACTTGCTCAAGCACAGCCATACGATCCTTCGCTTCTGGCTCAAGCATGTGCAGTAACGAATGTATATCTATCTCAATTTTTCCACGATTGTTAAGTATAGTGGGCATGTCTTGCACGTCTAAATCTTTAGTGCGCGTGCAATAATGTGCAATTGCCCCAGAGAAGCCCGGATCAACGCCAACGATAATCATTCTATGCTATCCATTGCAATCAATTCAGCTTCAACTTCCGCTTCTGGCTTTGCAACTTCCACGCCTAACTTTGTTGCTTCCATATATGAAGCCCTACGAACAAAAGAACTGAATGACAGCCCTGATTTATGTGCCGCCTCTGCCACAGCTTCATGTTGCTGCTTACTAAAATTAATTAATACTCTTTTATCAACCATTTTAAATCTCCTTGGGTCTGATAAAACCAGCAATAAAGCAATACAAATAGATGCACAAGTACATTGTGATATATAAATGATATATAAAGTGTTTGACCGCTACGCAAAAATGCTTATAATGGCTGTATAAATGCAAAAATGAGGAAATATAAAATGTATAACAATGTTAAAAGAACCACATTAACTAAAGATGGTGTAATTGTCATAGCTGGACAAAAAAGCTGGATACCTGTTGGGCGTTATGAAGTTTGTAATAAAACTGCAAGTGGTTGGATTGCACCAATCAGTAATGGTTTTATTGATATGGATCAATATAGAAAGGGTGAATGTTACTTTTTCGAAGACATTACTAAAAGCGAATTAAGAAAGATTGCTTTAAAGCGTTATAATGACAGTCATACGTTGGAGGAAGTATAATGAACATCACAATGATCAAAGACGGATTGGCTATGGCATTATTTGCTGTAGCCGCCGTACTCTTGCCAGAGATTATAGTTTTTCTGGATCAATTTATTAATGTTTGGGGAAGATAATGGTTAAATTAAAATATGGATCAGTATGCTCTGGCGTGGAAGCCGCCACAGTAGCGTGGCATGACTTAGGCTTTGAGCCGCAATGGTTTAGTGAAGTCGATGCGTTTCCAAGCGCTGTATTACAGCATCACTACCCAAATGTACCAAATCATGGAGACATGACAAAATTTAAGGAATGGAATAATGACAAAACAATTGACCTTCTCGTTGGCGGAACGCCTTGCCAATCCTTCAGCGTCGCAGGTCTTAGAAAAGGACTTGAAGACCCCAGAGGAAACCTCATGCTCACCTATCTTGCAATGGCTGAACAACTTAAACCCAAATGGCTTGTCTGGGAAAATGTCCCCGGTGTCTTGTCATCTAACGGAGGACGAGATTTTGCAACCTTCCTCACGGCGATGGGGGAAATCGGGTATGGGTTCGCATACCGAGTGTTGGACGCTCAATACTTCGGAGTTCCACAAAGACGCCGACGTGTGTTCGTTGTCGGATGTCTTGGAGATTGGCGAAGTGCCGCAAGTGTTTTATTTGAGCCAGAAAGCTTGTCAGGGCATCCTGCGCCGAGCAGAGAAAAGAGGCAAAGAGTTGCCCCAACAGTTAGCACAGGCGCTCCTTTCAGTCGCACAGGAAACTCCAGAGTAGAGGCAGATGCACTTGTAACATATGCATTGCCGGGAAATTGGATTGGCAGAAAGCCAGAGAATGGCGGCAATCAAGTAGAACCATTCGTAGAGTTATCTCCATGTCAAACTGCAACAGATGTTCATGCAGTGAGCTATACCTCTAGTAGCTTTGGCGGATACCATGAAGGCGTTGGCACAGTTCGCGCATCTGGCGGAGATTTAGGCGGCGGTAGTGAAACTTTAGCTGTAACACCTAAGTCTGGTTCTCATTGGGATGGTGATTTTCCACACCCAACATTAACGCAATCTGCAAAAGGGTCTGGCGGTATTGGCGCAAGTAACCAAGAGGTATTTGGCGGAAGAGGTGCAGGCTTAGTTGCTAAATGCTTAACAACGAGAACAGGTCAAGCATATGATGCCGGCACTGAAACTCTTGTGCCAACTAAAGCCACAGGAGAGACAACATTATCTGATGTAACTATGTCTTTAACTGCAAGTTATGGCGCAGGCGGTGCAGATTTAGCCACCAAACCTATGATCTGCACTAGCGCTGTCAGGCGTTTAACTCCAAGAGAATGTGAGCGCTTGCAAGGCTTTAAAGACGATTATACGCAAATATCTTGGCGTGGCAAAGAACCAGAAGATTGCCCTAATGGCCATAGATATAAAGCTATGGGTAATTCAATGGCTGTTCCAGTTATGCGTTGGATTGGTGAACGTATTCAAATGGTAGAAGAGGAGAAATTATGACATTCTACACAACACTCATTATCACATACGTCATTGGCGGCGTAGAGTTGAGCAATGACACAATGTATCGCAGCGCAATGGAGTGCGGCGATGCATTGCCAGCAGCGTATCAGCCGTATGCACATTTGGATAGCATGGCGCAATGCATTGAGACAAACTATGTCAGCTCTGCATCAATATCAATCAAGCCAACGCTCAGACCGAAAGGATTAAACAATGGCGGGTAAAGAAATATATATCCCATGCCCTGAATGCGCAGGTAATGGTACTACATTGTATGAAAAGGATTTCGATATTTTTCATCAAAGTTATATGTATGAAAAAAGTGAATGCAAAAATTGCGCTGGCACTGGCTTAATTACGCCAGAAGAAATCAGCAAACGCACAAAAATCCCAGCGCTTGATAAGGCTGGCAAATTTGAAGATTGGAATAAAAAATGATTGAGGAGAATATAAATGGCAATGGGTTCAAAAGAAGTTCATCAATATGTGAGGCGTCTGCAAAAGATGAACCGCGAAATAATCAAAGACATGAAGACGCCAGACCCCACACGAAATCGTGGCTACTACCTTTGGTTCATGCAAGAGCAGCAGGCGATACTGGACAACCTAGAGCAACGCCTTACGCTTATGCGACGTTCGAAAAAACCAGAGAAGCCATGAAAGGCCAATCAAAGAGCGTTCGCTATGAGATGATGTATGGTCACTTGCTCTACACGTTTGAAAAAAAGCAAATCAAGCTTGGCCTCAGAAATAATTTAAACAGGAGTGACAGGCCGCGTCAGGTCATTGCTAATAAATCATCGCATAAAAATTTTGTGACCGCCAATGATGTGAGAAACATCAAGCCAATACCGCAAAAGAAATATGATCAGATATTGAAGTATGTTAATCGTGGCGGCGAATACACGACAACTATGGTTTCGAATGGCACTGGTCTATCTGTATCAGATTTAGCGTGGACGCTGAATGTTATGTATAAAGGCAAGCTTGTGGATCGTGTAAGCAAGCGAACCACGCCAATTATCGGCAACCCCGGCGCTAAGTCTTGGCGGTACGTTTACTTTAAGAAGAAATAATATATCGTGTGGGTAGCTTCATGCCCGACGCTACCCACACATCTCATTATGTTCTGCACATAATATATTCAAGCAGTTTATTTAAATTTCAAAGCTATTTATAACTTGATTTAATAATTCGTTTTCATTGCCAAATGCTTCTGGGTGTAAGCGAGTTGATGTTTTTTTAATCATCTTATCATCGCCACGCACCCAGTAAACTTTGTTTATCTCGTAAGCCACCAGCGCATATATGTCTGATTTTTTCTTACCTTCTACAGAACTCGTATGCCATCTATATTGATTGCGATTTCCTGATTTTGTATTTGCTGTTTTGATTTGCAGGGTCAGTAGCTTACCGCTTGGCGTTTTGATGTATGCATCATCTATATCGTGTTGAACTAGAGTGCATGAAATGCCAACGAAAGCTAACTTAGATAGAGCCAGAAATTCACCAGCTCTACCAATATTATTATTATGATGTGAGCCATTCATAGATTTTGTTTGTTTCGCCTGTCCGGTCAACAATGCCGTGTGATCCACCATTGACTCGACGAGTTATCTTCAAAATTATTTCATCGTTGACGCCATTATCTGCAATGTCAAACAACTTGTTTTTTTGGAAGAACCATAGGGCTGTATCAAACGCATAGTCTGTGGATACCAAATCTGGGTCTGTCATTATATCTGGCAAACCCATGTCAGAACTGAATGCCC
>Ga0228666_1000990_pt1 | contig 13355 bp, 13 predicted proteins | sample 80DmetaG_FD_182702 | JGI IMG/M metagenome (GOLD analysis project Ga0228666, IMG submission 182702) | Seawater microbial communities from Monterey Bay, California, United States - 80D | ecosystem: Environmental > Aquatic > Marine > Coastal | place: USA: California | collected 2016-10-11 | reverse complement strand
TCGTCTAGTCCTCGACAGTCTCGTTGTCCTTCAACTTCTTGAAGGATTGTTTGAAAATGAGAAATACTTCGGTTCCCTGGCGGCGGCGGGGGTGGTGGTTGAAACAAAACAGATGATACAGCTCTGAACTCCTTTTCTATTTCGGATTGAGTAAAGAAACTATTTAAGTTACTTATTGCTGCGTTTGTATTGCTTTCGAAAAAGGTTGGTAATATTACCAAATTACTCGGGTTTTTGATTAGATTTACGAAACTCGTGCATGAATCATCAGTCGGACCTTTAAATAGTAAATTTCTAGCAAACTTAATTATATCTCCGCTTTCGTTGACAGGACCGTCTAAAATACTTCTTTTCAATTCATGTGTTTCAAGTGAATAGCGCGTTGCATAATATTCGAGTTGTTCTCTATTCTTATCTTCTGGTAAATCGCATAACTTACTTAAAACCATATAATCATATAACGGGCAAGGTACTGTTTCTATTCGAATATTTCTTGTTTCTGTGATGGTTCCTAAAGTACCAAAAGTACTTGACATAATTTCATTATACTATACATGTATAAAATTATATAAAATTCTCTTTGAATAACGATTTGTTGATAAACTGATCTTCTTGTTTACTCATTTTATTTGAACACTTTTGTTTTCTAGCTCTTTTCAAAATGTCGATTGCATTATTAATATCTTTTGCAGTGATCTGCTTGTTTTCTTTAGTTGGGCTTATTTTACATTTTTCCGGTATGATGCAAAATTTACTGCTGTCATTCAAAAGATAGTCTGCAAAAAGAATGAATATCAATGTCAATGTAAGAGATATCACAATATCACGTGTTCCCATCCATAAGATTGCAAACACAAGAACTTGACGTCCAAGCGTATATTTAACATAATCTTCCTGACTTTCACTAAGCTGTAATGTAACATATTTAGAACCGATGTTCACTGTCAACATAACAATACCAGCAAAAAACTTACTGGTATTCAATGCCTTTATATTCTCATTCATGGTATGGTAAAAAGTTTTTTTATTTTCAGAACGTTTTTTCATTACTAGCAGTATACTTACAATATATATATAATAAAATAAGTGTTGAAGGCATTTTTTTTATCTCTTATTTTATTAAGTAAATGAGTAGTTTAGCATTTTCTGCAAGCCCCATAGACTTTCAAAAAAATGAAAGTCTTGACCATAAAATTAATAAAGAAAGACAAAACAAACTCAGTAAAGGTATTTTGCAAAAAATGGTAATGAACCCGGAGAAAGAACCTGTAGATGACGATGTTGCTAATATTCATAACAATTTGAACAATTCGCTAAAAGAAGACAATGAAGAAGTTTTAGCTAATTTTTATTCACACGAAATGAAGGACGACATTAGTAAACAAGTTACACAAGTCGAGTCGTCGCAAGACTTGTACAATAATGAATCTTTATCCAAAGATTATCTTATTAGCAATAACCTAAACCTAAACTCCGTAAACAGCTCTGGTTCATTATTGTCCGGTTTGGATTCGCGAGAAGAACTCCTGAGTAAATTGAATTACATTATCAATTTGTTCGAAGAAGAGCGTGAAATTAAAACTAACAAAAAAAATGAAGAAGTGGTATTGTATTGCTTTCTTGGAATATTTGTTATATACGTATTAGACTCATTTGTTTCAATCGGCAAATATAAAAGATAACTTACTTTCTTTGGAGTACAATAATTCCTCGTCCAGAAAACTTATCGTGATGATGTTTTAAACGTTCTATTTCAGTTAGCCCGCACTCTTGGGCTATATATAAGAGCTTTTCTATAGTATGATAATTATACTCTTTTCTTATATTTTTTTTATTGCTCCCTTGTTTAATGGTTTCGTTCAGGAAAAAGCGATGTTCGTCAATCGTTTCTATTTTATTTCGATAGGAATAATTCTTCTCCACATAGTTTTCACTGTTTGTAGTTTGAATGCCAACTTTCAACTGTTCCACAGTATCATAAACATCGATATATACCAACCCCTTATTCGTTATCCACTTTGAAATATTATAAAACAAACCATAGACGGCGTTGTCGCAGTAGACCTCGCAGTCTATCAACGAAATCATCGTAAACGAGTTTTCGTCGAATATATACGAATTAGTGTCGTAATTATCTACATGCTTGTATGTATGTGATGGATAATTGTACTCGCAGAATAGTATAATAGGTTTAGATTTTGATACAGTAACCGTTTCCACATTTTCACGCAAAAGCTCATTAACGTGTCCTCCATGTTTTACTCCAATACAGAGATGTTTATTATATACTGTCCCAATGTCTTGTAAAAGCACTTTACAAAAATTCTCATAATATTCTTTATCAAAAAACAATTCATCTAGTAAAAATGTGTAAAAATCCTCGTGGTTCATATTGTCTTTTGGATTTTTGTATTTTGTGTCAAACCCTTCAGATTTTTCGTGATTGGTCAATGAAAAATACACATACATAGAGCCAAAAATCAAGGTGATTAAAAATAAATACATATAAATTATGCATTTATTTTTATTTTTTCGCTTAAGCGACTTAATTTATCTGTTACATACTGTATGACTGATTAATATTACATGACTGATATTGTACTTATCGCTGATACAAGAGAAAAGTTCAAAACTGATACATTTTCAAATTATAAAAAAAAAGATGTTGGTAAAAACCTTCAAAATGCAATATACTACAACAGAAAAGAAGAAGCATTTTTCTGGACAGCTGAAATGTTGTGCTCTGATATGCTATTAGAGTTATGGGACACTTATTTTGTTCTTATGAGCAAATATATTCACATATACAACCCCAAATTACCGCTATATATCATGAAAAAATACGAAGAGTTTCGTTCGATTATTAGCAATGATGATAACATACTGAATGTAAGAAACGACTTTAAAATTAGAGTCATTTTCTTTTCAATTACAACAGTACTCTGCGACTCGCAAAAGTTGACAACACTTCACGATTTGAGGTATAACTTTGTTTTCAAAATTGAAACTCTTTATGATAATTTAAAAGCACCTAACATCGAATACGTAAATCTTGTTTATAAGAACGGTGACCCGAAGGAATACCTTGTTCCATTTAACGAGTTTATGTATCATTTAACTGAGACAAGAAATAAGGTTGATATTGTTTATTGGATTAATTGGATAATTGAGTATGACGCTCTGTGCCGTAAGAAAAAAAAAGAGGTCCTGTGTGAAACTAGAAGTATTTATAGAAACTCGCGGAAAATACTTGAAGGAAATGTAATCTGGATTATATGGGATGCCATTTTAAAAACATCTTTAAAGGTAGTTAATAATAAAATACAATCCATCGTTCAAAGTATTTTTCAATTATTTGCCACGAGATATGCTTTGTCAGTAAACAAAAAAAGATTATATATGATTAATCACGCAATCGAAATAATATTACTACACAAAGATATCAAATGCAATACTCCAGTCGTGTCCAAAACAAGTATTTTTGATAATCTCGAAAAAAACATATCCGTCATATTCGAACAAATTAAGGAGAAAGAAGTTGTCGTTAATTCTGAAGCTCCTAAAAACGAAACTAAAATGGATATATATAAAAATATTTATATGACATTGTGAATATAAAATATATAATTTTATATAATATACGATACATGAAAGATACGATCAAAAATACTGTGAGTGAAGTATATGGTCGTTCAATATCTACACTAAATGACAATAGTGATATCTTAGACACAATCTCCAGAAAAATAAACACAGTCCCAGTTAACAACATGGCAAATAGTTTTGTAAATAATAATTCTAACACGATAACAAAAAGCATGAACGCGGCATCAAAAGGTTCATCTTTGTCTGCATCAGCTTCATCATATGATTACAACCAAAAAAGCAGAGGTTCTGGTTTATGGGTTTTGGTCGTACTTTTTTTAATTGTTGTGGTATGCGGACTGATATGGTTTTTTAAAGACAACATAACCAAAATGATAAATGATATGAAAAATGGCAAAAATAAAGAAAAAGACGAAGAAGATGACAAAGTCAAGGATGGCGAAGAAAGCGACGATGAAAAGGATGATGATGAGGTCAAGGAAAGCGACAATGAGGAAAATCGGAAACAACCAGAAGACAAAGAGCAATCTAAAAAAAACGAAGGGACCGCATACGTCAAAGACACTCCAGATATGTCAAAAGGCGAAACAGAACAAGAGAAAAGGAACCGAGGTGTAAATGAAAAAGAATTACTGCAAAACTATTCACCAAGTCAGATCATTGGTGAAAATGGTGGTTATTGTTTTATCGGCAGCGATGATAACATGCGACACTGTGTCAAGGCGTACAAAGGTGATATATGCAGTTCTGGTGATATATACAGTCGTATTGACAAATGTTTAGTCCCTTCTTTGAGAATATCGCCGTAATTCATTGGCCATCACAACTTTTCTATATATTTTACAGACTTGTCTAAAAATAAAAGCGTTCCATCTCCACGAATTCCAGAATTAGTCGCCCTCTTAATTTTGGTTTTCACACTATTTTCATCACATACTTTTGTCTCTTGTAAGCTTTGTAGTCGAGAATTATTTACTCCTCTGCGAACGCGCGATATGGTTGAAAACTGCGTCTTTTTGTTTTCAGTTGATGTTCCAGAATACGACAGAACTTGAGCTTTTCGACGCATTTTATATTGTTCATATGATGTAGTATCAAACTTTATTTGCTCAGCTCTTCTCCGACCTGTAGTATCAGGCTTAACAACATCGTCTCCGGTTTCTCTTGTTTTGAGAACCCGTAGTCTCTGAAGTGCAAATAAAGGCGCGCTAGGATCCGTTAACATATCAGTCTCATTTGCAACCAATGTTTCATCGTATTCTAGTCCATTTAAATTAACCTCGGCAAATGATGTGCTGTACGTCATATACAAGAAGACACTATAATATTATTTTTAATGTTATAATATTATATCACTTCAACCTTAGGTACCTGCTGTTTTTCAGGTAGACTAAATGTTTCCTGAAAGTTATGGTGACAATTATGCGTTTCAGGACTTCTGTGTTTCAAACAAACTGTTGTGTCACAATACGAACATTTAAGAAGAATTACCGTTTTTTTTTTACAAAATTGACATTTTTTGGTCTTTTTGCAAATGTCAGAGGCTGTCGTTGTATTGGTTGTTGTGTTTTCCATTTGTGATAGGGTTGACTTTAAAATTTACATATTATTTTATTTCAATTTTCTTTCAAGCGCGACAATCCATGATCCGTTGAAGTGGTAACAATATCATCGCCTTCAAATAGCTCGTTTTTTATATCCTCCATCGTGGCATTGACACCCAGTTTTTTCTCAACACTACTAGAGTCTTCGGTTCCGACAAGTTCTCCCTTTTCATTGATTGTCTGGGTCAAACGATTCCCAGTTTCACTTGCTTTCTTCATATTATTTGAAATGGCCTCCAACTTGGCCCCCTTTACTCTAGTTTCAAAGTGAGTTCTGGCCTCCGTTTCATTTCGGTCCTTTTCATGCATAAGTTGGTTCAGTTCCTTTTCCAAATACTCTACGCGTCCTGTTTTGTACGCATCTGGATGGAACGGGACCCACAGTCCAACTGGACCAACATACACATCATGATTTGGATCAACTTGTCTCAACATCTTACACCTTAATTCTGCTTCTTCTTGAGTAGGAAATACACCGCGTACTTTCAAACCCCTTACACATGTTTGGAAGTTATGCATTTTAGAATATTCTGCAGTGATTTCATCGCCTTTTTTATCAATAAATGTGTCAAAATCATCCGAAACACTACTCTTCAATGCTTTTTCTTCTGCTAATGAAAACTCTTTCAGGTCATTCATAAGTTTGTCGGTATCAATCTCGTACTTGTATGAGACGTAGTTTGCGAACTTTGTTAAGTTTTCTGCATTTTTAATAAAATTATACTGTTCTACGAATTTTTCGAACATGAACTTATCCTTAGACTTAATCACTTTTTCAGGCGATATAAAAGAAAGACATGCAAATTTTTGTTCGGCAAGTGGTTTGTCCTCATCTAACAAGTCAATTACTTCTTCTTTCGACATTATAACTAATCTATAGTGTAGCTTTTTATATTTTTTTTCTATTTATATATTATAAATAATGCAACTCAACGTCCGGGAAGTTTTAAAGAAGGTTATCAAATATTTAGTGGAAGGTCTTATGGTGGCGATTGCATGTTACGCAATTCCTAAAGCAGGATCTCTTAAGATTGATGAGGTGGGAATGATCGCTCTTGTTGCTGCTGCAACTTTCTCGGTTCTCGACACCTACATCCCGTCGATGGGTGAGAGCGCCAGAACAGGCGCAGGTTTCGGTATAGGCGCAAATCTAGTAGGTTTCCCGAAACCATTTTAAGATGAAGTAAAATCCCTTAAATAATCACTGAAAATAAATGAAAATATTTGAATAGTAAAAAGACAAGCTGTGGCAAATCTATAGGCTGTTCAAATGTTTTATCATAGTGTTGGAATAAAATCCCAATCAAGCTCGTCGCATATTTTTCGCCATATTTGATCTTGTTCTATTTTTTTCTGTTCTTTGAGCATTGGAAAATGGGGTAAATACTCATGTTCTCCTAAAAGTTCACACAACTTGTAGAGCGTATAGTAGTAATTCAAAAAGTTCACTCTATCAGTGGGGCAATATTTAGCATATGGTGTCTGAATATCGACAAACAAATTACATAAGGTTTCTTCTAATTGCTGGCTCATAATTGGTGGCTTTATTCCTAATTTGTCTTTAATGTAAGTAATGTGTTCATAATATTTATTATATCCTAGCTTTTTCAGTATTTCCTTTGTTCTTTTACTCGTTAACGTCATTATTGAAATGCGCTCTTTTTTAATCTGGTTCTTAATGTTTTGTATAATTTCAATCGGAATATCGGTTGTTTCTTTGGCTTGAAACTGTGCTAATATTTCTTTGAAATGGTTAATTCTTCTGTACGCATAAAATGATATTTCTTTAGGCGGTTCTTTATAAGCCGGTTTGTCATTATGAATAAGATATTTGGTGATAGAAAAACATTTGTTACATATGAGGATACCATCATATGTTGACTTTATGAGTTCGCCTTCATTACATTCGCCACAAATAGAAGTATCTGGTATATCATTTTTGGCTATTTCAATATAAAGCTCATAATTATTTGACTTTAGGTATTTTTCGATATTTCCATTACACTTACTGTAAATGGCGAAATCTTCTTTTTTACGCTTATTGAAGAAGTTATCCAGTTTTTTTTTAGGATTTTTGTTATTTTCAATACCTTGCTTCATTTCAAAATAACCAAACAGGTTATCAGAATTAGAAAGAAAGTAATTGTTTATCTTCTTCTGCTTTTGTTTCATCTTTTTTTCGAGAACAACTATTTCATTTTTGTATTCTATAGTATCTTCATTGTGAGATAACTTATTCATGTAATCTTTTAGTATTTGAATTTCTTTAGTGCAATTCTCTATACACGAGATTTCATTCTCAAATCCTTTTATTTTATTAGAGAACAGTTTGTCTAGTGTATAGTTTTCGTCCATATAACAATTTTTATGTAGTTTTTTTAAATATAAAATAAAAAATATAATCAAATGAACAAGATAAAACTATGTAATGAAGATATAAATAAGAAAGATTTGAGCAAAATTTTATTTATTTTTAACGCAATAGAAGATGGTTGGAGCGTTAGAAAAAGGGAGAACAGTTACATATTTTCAAAGCAGAGATGCAAAGAAAAACAAGTCTTATCGGAAGATTTTTTGAATAAGTTTCTCATGAAATATTTTAATTTAAACTAGTAAAAACTATTTTTTTTTCTTTACCTATAGTATAAAAAAGAATCATGGGTGGAGGTTTAATGCAATTAGTAGCTTACGGCGCACAAGATGTTTACCTTACCGGTAATCCTCAAATCACTTTCTGGAAGGTCACTTACAGGAGACACACTAACTTCGCGATGGAGTCCATTGAGCAAACTTTCAACGGACAGGCCGATTTCGGCCGCAGAGTAACCTGCACCGTTTCGAGAAATGGTGATCTTGCTTACAGAACTTACTTACAGGTCACTCTTCCTGAGATTGGTCAAAGTCTCAGTGACGGCGATGTTTACGCTCGCTGGCTCGATTTCCCGGGTCACCAGCTCATTGAGAATGTTGAGGTTGAGATTGGTGGTCAAAGAATTGAGAAACAATATGGCGACTGGATGCATCTCTGGTGCCAGCTCACCATGGACAAGAACCAAGAGGCTGGTTACAACAAGATGGTTGGCAATACTACCCAACTTACATTTGTCACCGACCCATCGTTCGCTGATGTTGATGGACCGTGCGACTCGTCGGCTCCGAGACAGGTTTGCGCCCCGAGAAAGGCTCTTCCGGAGACCACTCTCTACGTTCCGCTCCAATTCTGGTTCTGCCAGAACCCGGGCCTTGCTCTTCCGCTTATTGCCCTTCAATACCACGAGGTTAAGATCAACCTTGACCTTCGCGCCATTGATGAGTGCCTCTTCGCGGTTAGTTCCTTAGAGGCTGATAGTGGCGACGTAAAGGTTTCGACCGCTTACGCTCAGTCGCTTGTTTCGGCTTCGCTCTATGTTGACTACGTATACCTTGACACCGATGAGAGGCGTCGTATGGCCCAGAACCCGCACGAGTACCTTATCGAACAACTTCAATACACTGGTGCTGAGTCGGTTGGTTCCTCGTCGAACAAAGTCAGACTTAACTTCAACCACCCGTGCAAAGAGCTTGTATGGGTGGTCCAACCGGACGCTAACGTTGACTACTGCGCCTCGCTCACCGGCGGACAAATCCTCTACAAGGCGCTTGGTGCTCAGCCGTTCAACTACACCGATGCTGTTGATGCTCTTCCTAACTCTATTAAGGCGTTCGGTGGCCCGACTGGCGTCGAGGGCGAGGATGCTTTCATTAGCAGCCAGCTCTTCGAGACCGCGGGTGCTGCTGATGTTACCACCAGCGCTGTCACCGACGGTGCCTATGCCGGCGCGTGGGCTGGTGGCAACAACCAATCGTCGATTTCGGATGCGGGCACTTTCGTCCTCGCCGAGACCTCGCTCGACATGCACTGCTGGGGCGAGAACCCGGTCGTTACTGCCAAGCTGCAGCTTAACGGACAGGATCGCTTCTCGGAGCGTGAGGGCACCTACTTCGACCAAGTTCAACCGTGGCAGCACCACTCGCGCTCTCCGGACACCGGCGTCAACGTTTACTCGTTCGCCCTTCGCCCCGAGGAGCACCAGCCGTCGGGCACCTGCAACATGTCGCGCATTGACAACGCCACTCTTCAGCTCGTTCTCTCGAACGCATGTGTTGAGGGCACCAACACCGCCAAGGTGCGCGTCTACGCCAGAAACTACAATGTTCTTAGAATTATGAGTGGTATGGGCGGACTTGCATATTCCAACTAAGTTCCCCGTTAGTAGCACCCATTCCTAACATTCGCAGTAAAATTCAAAATATCTAAAAAATAGGTTGATTGTTAAGTATGTTCATTAATATTCAAAAAAATAATAATGAACAAAGATTTTTCACATTTATAAAAAAAAATTGAATTAAGTTTACTGGAAAAATACTATGTATACAAAAAATGGATATCCAACATCCAGCTTACGGAGACGTCAAGTTCAATAAATGGCTACCAGTTATGGCGCACAAGACGAACAGTGTGACAAAAGAACATGAAATTATTGAATTCCCTTTGTATGAAATCTTGTTTATTGAAAATGAAGATCCAGGGTTTATTATTCGGAATAAAAAAACAAAAAAAATTAAGACGACTGTCAACGATGAATATCATTTGTGGGATGGTGAAAAAGTTACCTCTTATAGAAAGACCCACGTCGCATTACCATCCGCATTTCCAAACACCCCTTCTCTAGAATCAATCAATCATATAGACGATAATCGCAAAAACAATCATATTTGTAATTTAAGATGGTTTTCCAAAAGCGAAAGTGGTATTAAAGCACAAAAGAAATCAGTAAACGAAAGTAACAAAAATGGTGGCAGAAATGGTCGTTATACGATTGTGAAACAACCAGACCCACAAGACAAAAATAACCGAGCAAAATCAACCACGATTGGTCTATTTCGTAGTGTAGACAAATGTGCCAAATTTATCATTGAAAATGTAGTTCAAAAAGACAATAAACCGGTATTAAAAACAGTGGCGTCAAAAATCAGAAGAGCGATTAAAACCCCCGAATATAAGGCATATGGATATTACTTCGACGCTTATGAGATTGAAGTTGAAAATGAAGAATGGAAGTATCATCCTAAATATACAGAAAATGAATTCTCGTCACACGGAAGAGCCAGAAATCGTTATGGACATATTGCTCAACAAAATAAAAGTGGCTCTCGTTATAAACAGATATGCATACATGGAAAACCAAAAAGCATCCACCGCCTAATTTGGGAAACATTTATGGGCGAAATCCCCGAAAATCTAGAAGTCATGCACGACGACGAAGCCCCAAGTAATGAAGACAATAGTTATCGAAATTGGTTGTGTGATTTGACACTGGGAACACATTCGCAAAATATGGTATCATTTCACGAAAGTAAAAATCAGATTATTTGTGAACAAAATAATAATGGTAACTTAGGTTTCGTCGAAAATGTTCCCGAAACAACTTTAATTAACAAAAAAACATTTTCTAATAATGCATTGGGAGATTTGATGAGAAATGGTGTACCAGGTATTCAATATATTCAAGCAAAGGGGCGTTCAAGTAAGTATGTGTTGAGCCGGCGGTTTTCAAAAAGTGGTAAAGATATTAGCTCTTCGGGTAGCTCCAAAAAGTCAGATGAAGAAAAATTCTTGGAAATACTAAGAATTTATCAAGAACAATGCAAAGAAGAATGTCAAAAGAAAGATATTATGGAATTGGATTTAGGTGAGTTTGAAGTATTATTTAATCAGAATAGTTAATTCAACCAACATGTGTTGAGATACTTATATCATCTGAGATTAAATTACTTCCTTTATGAGATGACTTGAACTCTATTAATTGGTGCATATATTCTTTATATTCCTTATAACTCATATTAATTCGTGGATGAACTTTGAATATAGCATTTCTTCTAGGAAATGATAATTTTTCTAGTGTTTTGATACTCTCACACGCAAATAGATAAAACTCATTGGCACCATTTTTTTTTAAAGCTTTATACGGATTTATCATAGGTTCAAGTATAAGGGTTTTACCCAACGATGATGCTATCCCCCATTCCGCGATACTTCGATAACAATCAAAATCATCATTTAAACGTAAACTAAATACGTGACATTTTTCTATCATTTCGTAGTTTCTTTTATTTACTATGTCTGAAATTTTAGTCAGATCTTTACCAAATAATAGTTCAATGTCGCTTTCGTCCCAAGTACCATGACATACAGAAAGATTTTTTCTATCCATTACTTTCATATCTAATATAGCACAAGGTCCTGTCACGTTTAATGTATTATTTACAGCTTGGACACCAATGTCTTCTTGTAGATTAGTATAGTGTTCATATTTTATGATATTCTCTGGATGTAACTCCATGCCACCCTCACTTGTCAAATAATTTAACAAATCATTTAGTTCATATCTACTAGATGCCGGATTTACTACATATCGCCTTGTTAGAGTACAAGGAGCATTCGAACGCTCTCCCTCTGGTTCACATATTTTTCCAGCGAAGAACATATTTATCCTAAGTCCACATTTACATTGTGGACATTCCTCAAGTTTTGATTTACATTCATCACAAATTAAATACGTGCAATCGTTTTCACAATAACACATTCCGTGATCATCTTCGCATACCATGCAAGCCATTTTGGTTACTTATATCATTCTTATAAGTGTGTTTATTTATTTCAATTTTATTTCAATAACACGGCAACTGAATTTGACGACCGATATATATTTATGAATTAAATAAAATTGATTTATATTATTAACAATGAAAGTATATTATATGATGACCAGCATTCAGAGTAAGTTTGAAGAAAAGGTAGTGGAATATTGTGAAAGATTTCCCAAAGAAACAATTATTATAAATAATGAAGAATATAGCGATAAAACTATTTTTAAGAGAGAAAGTAAATGTCAGTTTACCTGTTTGCAGTGTAATAATAATGATACAAGAGTTATTCGTAATATTTGCGAAAAAAATGGATTTGTTTGTAAAGACTGTATTTTATTTACAAAAACAGGTAAAATTTGTTGGAATCCTGACAGAATTTATAGATATTTTAATTTTCACATAATAAAATACAATATATGTGCTAAGAAAATAAGAGGTTCATGGGAAATCCCTGATTATTATTGGTGGAGGAAATATCATTCACAATGGGCTGGTTCTCTTAGCAGAGAAAAGATAAATTTTCAAACTTTATTGAAAACACACAATTCAAATACGAGATTATTGAAAGCAAACACGTCTGAAGAAGAATTACTTAGTATATTTCTAAAAATATATGAAGATAGTGGAATAGAAGTTTTGACACCTTCATCATTAGATAAGAAGTATGGGTCTATATATAGCAAACATATTTCACAAGTACAAGAACGATACGAAATAGATAAAATAGAAAGCCTGTTTAAAGATGGAAATAATGACGAATTTGTTCCTAGCGGAGGTAAGGGAATACCTTCTTATTGGATATGTGAAAAACTTGATTTATTAGACGAACGATACAAATATGTAAAAGATAATAATCTAAGAATGAAAACTACAGAAGAATTAGAAACAATTGTAAAATTCCAAAGGAACACAGTTTTTGGTAACCATACACAAATATCATCTGGAGAAAATGCTAATAGTCGTTCTGATTATACTCCAGAAATGCGAGAATTATATCGAAGAGACCCACATAAATATACTGTTTATAAATTTAGAAACCTGTTAGGATTTCCACATAAACATCATCCAACTAACGATGGTAAATATATTATGAAGTCATTGTCAGAATTACACTTTTATCATAGAGCATTGGAATACAATGGAATTTCAAAAATTTGCTATGAGGTAAAAGGTATATATGTATCTCAGAATTCATCAATCGATTTTGTATTTGAATTGAATGATGGAAGAAAAATAGGCATTGAAGTGTGGAATTTTAAAGAAGGTGATTTTGTGAGTAAAGGTAGTCATTTTGATGATAATCGTATTAAAGACTATTTAGTTACAAGAATGGAAAAAGAAAGTCGATGGGAACAAATAGAAAAAAGTAAAAATATCAAATGTTATGGTATTGAATATCAAGATGTTCATAATAATACAAAAATGTGTGGGTTTTTTGAGAATAAATTAAATTTG
>Ga0228666_1000988_pt1 | contig 13399 bp, 10 predicted proteins | sample 80DmetaG_FD_182702 | JGI IMG/M metagenome (GOLD analysis project Ga0228666, IMG submission 182702) | Seawater microbial communities from Monterey Bay, California, United States - 80D | ecosystem: Environmental > Aquatic > Marine > Coastal | place: USA: California | collected 2016-10-11 | reverse complement strand
ACCTGTTATTTTACTTACTTATAACCTATGAATTCAATAGATTCTTTTCTTGAGTATTTGCTATTAGAGAAAAAATATTCTATTCATACAATTAAAGCTTACAAAAGAGATTTAATTTCCCTACAAGATTTTTGTAAAGAAACCTACTGTCAGGAGAATATATCCCATATTAATTATTCTCAAATAAGGTCTTGGGTTGTTAAATTGGTTGAAGACAAGATAAGTAATCGAAGTATTAACAGAAAAATAAGTTCTTTAAAATCTTTTTACAAGTATTTACAAAAAATTAAAACTATTCAAAATAATCCTCTCTCAGGTCACAAAGCATTAAAGACACCAAAAAAAATTCAAGTTCCTTTTTCTGTAAAGGAAGTTAATGAAGTTTTGTCAAATATAACTACTAACGACTCTTTTGAATCTTTGAGGAATAAGTTGATTGTGGAGCTTTTTTATTCCACAGGAATGAGAAGAGCAGAGCTGATTCATCTTAAAAGAAGTTCTATAAATTTTTCTGAAAAACAATTAAAAGTAATAGGAAAGAGAAATAAAGAACGATTACTTCCATTACTCCCTAGTGTTATGAAAAGTTTAGCTGCCTATTTAAAACATAGAGTTCTTATGAATAGCTCAGAAGATTATTTGTTTTTGACTAAAAAAGGCAATAAATTATATGAAACCCTTGTATATAGGGTTATTAATAATTACTTTAGTGTGGTCTCTTCGAAATTGAAGAAAAGTCCTCACATTTTGAGGCATTCTTTTGCAACTCACTTATTAAATGAAGGGGCAGATTTAAATTCGGTTAAAGAATTGTTAGGACATTCAAGTTTAGCCTCTACCCAAGTTTATACACATAACAGCTTGGAGCAATTAAAAAAAGTGTACAAACAAGCTCATCCTAGGAGCACTAAAAATAAAAATTTATGAAAGTATCAATCCAGTCAGTAAATTTTAATGCCGCAAGTAATTTGTTACATTTTGCAGAGAAGAAAGTAGCCTCTTTAGCAAAATTCCATGATAAGATTTTGAAAGCAGAAGTGTTTTTTAAATTAGATAACTCAAGTGATAAAGAAAATAAAATAACCGAGATAAAAATAAACATTCCTGGAAATGAGTTGGTTGTAAAAAAACAATTTAAAAGTTTTGAGGAGGGAATAAGTACTGGTGTAGAAACATTAAAAAGAAGGCTCAAAAAATCAAAAGAAAAATTAAGAGATTCAATAGCTATATAAAAAGCATAAAAAAGTATAAAAAAGTTTTAGAAATTAAAAAAACTTATTACATTTGCAGTCCGTTAGAAATAACGGATTGTTTTTGTTTAAAAACAGCCGATGTAGCTCAGCTGGCTAGAGCAGCTGATTTGTAATCAGCAGGTCGTGGGTTCGAGTCCCTCCATCGGCTCAAAAACATTAACATTACGTTCATTTAAATAATGAGATTTGGGGAGATACTCAAGCGGCCAACGAGGACGGACTGTAACTCCGTTGACTATGTCTTCGCAGGTTCGAATCCTGCTCTCCCCACAAAATTTAATTAATAATTGAAATCGATTATTTTTCTTGCTTTCATTAATTTAAAAGTATTGTTAATTAAAATCTATCTCATGATTAAAAAAGGTAATTTATTGTGAGTGATCATGATATTATCTTGAGTTATTGCCTAAATAGGGGTATTTTCTCAAATTTTTCCAAGCCGGTGTAGCTCAGTTGGTAGAGCGCATCCTTGGTAGGGATGAGGTCACGGGTTCAAATCCCGTCGCTGGCTCAAAAGAAGAATTTATTAGACACTAATATATATATTTAACTAGAATTAAAATTAATAATCATGGCAAAAGCAAATTTTGACCGTTCAAAACCACACCTTAACATAGGTACTATTGGACACGTAGATCACGGAAAGACTACATTAACTGCAGCTATCACAAAAGTTTTGGCGGACGCAGGTTTGTCTGAAGCTAAAGATTTCGATCAAATCGATAATGCTCCAGAAGAAAAAGAAAGAGGTATTACAATTAATACTTCTCACGTAGAGTATCAAACAGCAAATCGTCACTATGCACACGTAGATTGTCCAGGTCACGCGGATTACGTTAAGAACATGGTAACAGGTGCCGCTCAAATGGATGGTGCAATTTTAGTTGTTGCTGCTACGGATGGACCAATGCCACAAACTCGTGAGCACATCCTTCTTGGACGCCAGGTAGGTATTCCTCGTATGGTTGTTTTTATGAATAAGGTAGATATGGTTGATGATGAAGAATTAATTGAATTAGTAGACATGGAAGTAAGAGAATTACTTTCTTTCTATGAATACGATGGAGATAATGGTCCTGTAATTGCAGGTTCTGCATTAGGAGCATTAAATGGTGAGAAAAAATGGGTAGATACTGTTTTAGAATTAATGGAATCTGTTGACTCATGGATTGAAGAACCATTAAGAGAGGTTGATAAAGATTTCTTAATGCCAATTGAAGATGTATTTTCTATTACTGGTCGTGGTACTGTTGCTACTGGTAGAATAGAAACTGGTATCGCAAATACTGGAGATCCAGTTGAGATTATCGGTATGGGAGCTGAGAAGTTAACTTCAACTATTACTGGTATTGAAATGTTCCGTCAAATTCTTGATAGAGGAGAAGCTGGAGATAATGCAGGTATCTTATTAAGAGGTATTGAAAAAACAGATATCAAAAGAGGTATGGTAATTACTAAACCTGGATCTGTTACTCCTCACTCTAAGTTCAAAGCTGAGGTTTATGTTCTTAAAAAAGAAGAAGGTGGTCGTCACACACCATTCCACAACAACTATCGTCCACAGTTCTATGTAAGAACAACTGACGTTACTGGAACAATTAATTTGCCAGATGGAGTTGAAATGGTTATGCCTGGTGATAACTTAACTATAACAGTTGAATTAATTAATACTATTGCAATGAATGTTGGTTTACGTTTCGCAATCCGTGAGGGTGGTAGAACCGTAGGAGCTGGTCAAGTAACTGAGATTTTAGAATAGTTTTTTTAATTAACAATAATAAAATCAATCATTAAGGTGTCCTGATTTATCAGGATGCCTTTATGAATGAATAGAGACGGGTTTAGCTCAGCTGGTAGAGCACTGGTCTCCAAAACCAGGTGTCGGGGGTTCGAGTCCCTCAATCCGTGCAAATATTAAACAAATGAAGTTTATACAATATATTAAAGACTCTTTCGAAGAATTAAGTAATCACATGACTTGGTCGTCTAGTAAAGACGCTCAAAAAACAACTGTTACAGTGGCAATATTTACGATTGTTTTTGCTCTTGCTGTTGCTGGTGTTGATTATGTTTTTCAATCAGGGTTAGATAATTTTTTCGGAATGTTTAAATCCAATTAATGATGGCTGACTCAGTAATGAAATGGTATGTTGTAAGAGCAATCGGAGGTCAAGAAAATAAAGTTAAGTCTTATATCGAGACTGAAATTTCTCGTCTTGGACTGTCAGACTTTGTGAGTCAGGTATTGGTTCCTAAAGAAAAAGTAATTCAAATTCGTGACGGTAAGAAAATAAATAAAGAAAAAGTTTATTTTCCAGGGTACATCATGGTTGAGGCTAATTTAGCAGGAGAAGTTCCTCACGTAATAAAATCAATTACTGGTGTAATTGGTTTTTTAGGTGAAACTAAAGGAGGTGAACCTGTACCAATGAGAAAATCAGAAGTTAACAGAATGCTTGGTAAAGTTGATGAATTAGCTATCCAAGATGAAAATATTGCAATTCCTTACACATCAGGTGAAACGGTTAAAGTTATTGATGGACCATTTAATGGTTTTGATGGAACTATTGAAAAAGTGAATGAAGAAAAAAGGAAATTAGAAGTCATGGTTAAGATCTTTGGTCGTAAAACTCCTCTAGAGCTTAGTTACATGCAAGTAGAAAAAATATAATTGTTACACAAATATATACCGATATGTTTTTTGGCTTCCAATTAAAAAACATGTCACTTTAAACATTTATTAAAATGGCAAAAGAGTTAAGTAAAGTAGTTAAATTACAAGTTAGGGGAGGTGCCGCGAATCCATCGCCACCGGTTGGACCCGCTCTAGGTGCTGCAGGTGTAAATATTATGGAGTTCTGTAAGCAATTCAATGCTAGAACTCAAGACAAGCAAGGTAAAATTTTGCCTGTTGTTATTAGTGTTTATAAAGATAAATCATTTGAATTTATTGTAAAAACACCACCAGCTGCAGTACAACTAATGGAAGCGGCAAAAATCAAGAAAGGTTCTGGAGAACCTAACAGAAAAAAAGTAGCGTCTGTAACTTGGGATCAGATCAAAGTAATTGCTGAAGATAAAATGGTAGATTTAAACGCATTTACTGTAGAGTCTGCAATGAAAATGATTGCTGGTACAGCTCGTTCTATGGGATTAACAGTTAAAGGTAATGCACCAGCATAAACTTTATAAAAACTAGTAAGATGGCAAGATTAACAAAAAAGCAAAAAGAAGCTCACGCAAAGCTAGATGGCACTAAATCTTTAGATTTAAATGCTGCTTCTGCTTTAATCAAAGAAATTACTAATGTAAAGTTTGATGCATCTGTAGACATCGCTGTTCGTTTAGGAGTAGATCCACGTAAAGCTAACCAAATGGTTAGAGGTGTAGTGACACTTCCACACGGAACAGGGAAAGATGTAAAGGTGCTTGCATTAGTTACACCAGATAAGGAAGCCGAAGCTCAAGAAGCAGGTGCTGATTATGTTGGTTTAGATGAATACCTTCAAAAAATTAAAGGAGGTTGGACAGACGTAGATGTGATTATCACAATGCCTAGTGTTATGGGTAAATTAGGTCCTTTAGGAAGAGTTTTAGGTCCAAGAGGTTTAATGCCTAACCCAAAGACAGGTACTGTAACTATGGATGTTGCAAAAGCAGTAAAAGAGGTAAAAGCAGGTAAGATTGATTTTAAAGTTGATAAAACAGGGATCATTCATGCTGCAGTAGCTAAATCTTCTTTTGATGCTGATAAGATTGCAGAAAATGCAAATGAGTTATTACAAACAATTATTAAATTGAAACCAACGGCATCAAAAGGAGCATACATTAAGAGCGTTTTTATGAGCTCTACAATGAGTCCTAGTGTTGAAGTTGATGTAAAATCTGTTTCGTAAGCAGTTAAAATGTATCATTATGACTAGAGAAGAAAAATCACAAGTAATACAAGATTTAACAGTTACGTTAGCAAGAACTAATACCATCTATTTAGCAGATATATCTGGATTAGATGCTTTAGCTACATCAAACTTGCGTAGAGCTTGCTTTAAAGCAAACGTTCAACTAGCTGTTGTAAAAAACACATTGCTTTCAAAAGCAATGGAAGCTTCTGATAAGGAGTTTGGAGAATTACAAGATATATTAAAAGGTAATACATCTTTAATGATTTCTGAGGCAAGTAATGCACCTGCCAAAGTTATTAAAGAGTTCAGAAAAAAATCAGACAAACCTTTATTAAAAGGTGCTTACATTGAAGAGGCTATTTATGTTGGAGATAATCAACTAGAATCTCTTGTAAATGTGAAGTCTAAAGATGAACTTATTGGAGATATTATTACATTATTACAATCACCTGCTAAAAATGTTATTTCAGCATTGCAGTCAAGTGGTGGTAAACTATCTGGTATTTTACAAACACTATCAGATAAATAAATTAGCGCATTAATAAACTAAATAATAAAAATTTTTAAAACAATTGAAATGGCAGATTTAAAAGATTTCGCAGAACAATTAGTTAACTTAACTGTAAAAGAGGTTAATGAATTGGCTGGTATTTTAAAAGATGAGTATGGTATCGAACCTGCAGCAGCAGCTGTAGCTGTTGCTGGACCAGCAGCAGGAGGTGGCGATGCAGCCGAAGAGCAAACAGAATTTGATGTAATCTTAAAAGCAGCAGGTGGTTCTAAACTAGCAGTTGTAAAATTAGTTAAGGAATTAACTGGTTTAGGATTAAAAGAAGCTAAAGGTATCGTTGATAGCGCACCTGCACCTATTAAAGAAGGTGTTTCTAAAGATGAAGCAGAAGGTCTTCAGAAATCTTTGGAAGAAGCAGGAGCTGAGGTTGAGCTTAAATAAGCTTTAACATACCTAACAAACTAAGGTTTAGGTACTAAGAATCAAGATTCTTAGACCTAAACCATTTTGTGTATATATTCGTTCTTTATTAAATTCAGATTTTTAATCAAAAAAACATTCTCTTTTGGCAACGAAAAACACTTTAGAAAGAATCAATTTCGCATCTTCAAAACTTGGAACAGATTATCCTGATTTTTTGGATATTCAAGTAAAATCTTTTCAAGATTTTTTCCAGTTACAAACAAAAGCTGAAGAGCGAGGAGAAGAAGGTTTATACAAAACCTTCATGGATAACTTTCCAATTACGGATACTCGTAACAACTTTGTATTAGAATTTTTAGACTACTTTGTAGATCCACCAAGATATAGCATTCAAGAATGTATCGAAAGAGGATTAACTCACAGTGTACCTTTAAAAGCTCGTCTTAAACTGTATTGTACAGATCCAGAGCACGAAGATTTTGAAACAATTGTTCAAGATGTTTATTTAGGGACTATTCCTTATATGACCAATTCTGGAACATTTGTGATTAATGGTGCAGAAAGAGTTGTAGTATCTCAACTACACAGATCTCCTGGGGTATTCTTTGGACAATCTTATCACGCAAACGGTACAAAATTATATTCTGCAAGAGTAATTCCTTTTAAGGGTTCTTGGATAGAATTTGCTACCGATATCAATCAAGTAATGTATGCTTATATTGATAGAAAGAAAAAATTACCTGTAACTACTCTTTTCAGAGCCATCGGTTTTGAAAGGGATAAAGATATTTTAGAAATTTTTGATTTAGCTGAAGAAGTTAAAGTTTCAAAAGCTGGATTAAAAAAGGTTCTAGGAAGAAAATTAGCTGCAAGAGTATTAAAAACATGGTTTGAGGACTTCGTAGATGAAGATACTGGAGAAGTAGTATCAATTGAAAGAAATGAAATTATTTTCGATCGTGATACAATTATTGAAAAAGAACATATAGAAGAAATTATTGAAGCTGGAGCGAAAACAGTATTACTTCACAAAGAAGATAATCAACAAGCTGATTACGCTATCATCCACAATACGCTTCAAAAAGACCCAACAAACTCAGAAAAAGAGGCTGTTGAGCATATCTATAGACAATTAAGAAACGCTGAGCCACCAGATGAGGAAACTGCAAGAGGAATTATTGATAAATTATTTTTCTCTGAGCAACGTTACAATCTAGGTGAAGTTGGACGTTTCAGAATGAATACAAAATTAGGTTTAGATATTGATATCAATCAAAAAGTATTAACCAAATTAGATATTATAACAATCATAAAATATTTAATTGAACTAATTAATTCTAAAGCAGAAGTAGATGATATCGATCACCTTTCTAACCGTCGTGTAAGAACAGTAGGAGAACAACTTGCTAGTCAGTTTGGTGTAGGTTTAGCTCGTATGGCTCGAACTATTCGTGAGAGAATGAATGTTCGAGATAATGAGGTGTTTACTCCAATTGATTTAATTAATGCAAAGACATTGTCTTCTGTAATTAATTCATTTTTTGGAACTAATCAGTTATCTCAATTTATGGATCAAACAAATCCATTAGCTGAAATTACTCATAAACGTAGATTATCTGCTTTAGGGCCTGGAGGTTTATCCAGAGAAAGAGCAGGATTTGAGGTACGTGATGTTCATTATACACATTATGGCCGTTTATGTCCGATTGAAACACCAGAGGGTCCAAATATCGGTTTAATATCTTCCTTATCTGTATTTGCGAAAGTAAATAACCTAGGTTTTATAGAAACACCATATAGAGAAGTAACTAAAGGCGCTGTTGATGTTAAAAAAGCACCTATTTATTTAAGTGCTGAAGAAGAAGAGGGTAAAAAAATTGCTCAATCTAACTTAGGTTTAGATAACAATGGAGCTATTACAGGAGACAAAGTGATTGCTCGTGAGGAAGGAGATTTCCCAGTAGTTACTCCTGATACTATTGATTATATGGACGTTGCTCCAAATCAAATAGCATCAATATCAGCCTCTTTGATACCTTTCTTAGAACATGATGATGCTAACCGTGCATTAATGGGATCAAACATGATGCGTCAAGCTGTTCCTTTATTACGTCCAGAATCTCCAATTGTTGGAACTGGATTAGAAAGAAGAGTAGCTAAGGACTCTAGAATTTTAATTAATGCAGAAGGAGCTGGAGTTGTTGAATATGTAGATGCAAATAAGATTACCATCAAGTATGATAGGACAGACCAAGAAAAGCTGGTAAGTTTTGATTCTGATGAAAAATCTTATGACTTAATTAAGTTTAGAAAAACCAATCAAGGAACATGTATAAACCTTAAGCCGATTGTAAGTTCAGGTGATAGAGTTGAAAAAGGTCAAGTTCTTTGTGAGGGATATGCAACACAAAAAGGAGAATTAGCACTTGGAAGAAATATGAAAGTAGCCTTTATGCCTTGGAAAGGGTATAATTTTGAGGATGCAATTGTAATCTCTGAAAAAGTAGTTCGTGAAGATATTTTTACTTCTATACATATAGATGAATATTCTTTAGATGTTCGTGATACAAAATTAGGAACAGAAGAGTTAACTAATGATATTCCTAATGTTTCTGAGGAGGCTACTAAAGATCTCGATGAAAATGGAATGATAAGAATAGGAGCAGAGGTAAATCCAGGAGATATTTTAATTGGTAAGATTACTCCAAAAGGTGAATCTGATCCAACACCAGAAGAAAAACTTCTTAGAGCAATTTTTGGAGATAAAGCAGGTGATGTAAAAGATGCATCTCTAAAAGCTTCTCCATCTTTAAGAGGTGTAGTTATCGATAAAAAGTTATTTAGAAGAGCTGTTAAAGACAAGACTAAGAGAATTAAAGACAAAGAAGCAGTAGCTTCTTTAGAATCGTCTTTTGTTTCAAAGTTTGAAGTTCTTAAAGAAAACTTAGTAGAAAAGCTATTTCAATTAGTTAGTGGAAAAACTTCTCAAGGAGTATTCAATGATTTAGGTGAAGAAGTATTACCAAAAGGTAAAAAGTATACACTCAAGATGCTAAATGCAGTTGATGATTATGTGCATTTAACTTCAGGAACCTGGACAACAGATGCAAAAATAAATTCTCATGTTAGTGAATTAATTCACAACTATAAAATTAAGGTAAATGACCTACAAGGTGTATTACGAAGAGAGAAGTTTACAATATCTGTAGGAGATGAATTACCAGCAGGAATTTTAAAATTAGCTAAGATTTATGTTGCTAAGAAACGTAAATTAAAAGTAGGTGATAAAATGGCTGGACGACATGGAAACAAAGGTATTGTTGCTCGTATTGTTCGTCAAGAAGATATGCCATTTTTAGAAGATGGAACACCAGTTGACATAGTGTTAAATCCTTTGGGTGTACCATCTCGTATGAATATCGGTCAGATTTATGAAACAGTTCTTGGTTGGGCTGGACAAAAATTAGACAGAAAATACGCTACTCCAATTTTTGATGGAGCTTCTTTAGATCAAATAAATGGATTTACAGATGAAGCACAAGTACCAAGATTTGGTCATACATACCTTTATGATGGTGGAACAGGAAAACGTTTCGATCAACCAGCTACAGTAGGTGTTATTTATATGATCAAGTTAGGTCACATGATTGAAGACAAAATGCATGCACGTTCTATTGGACCTTATTCGTTGATTACTCAACAACCATTAGGTGGTAAGGCACAATTTGGTGGTCAGCGTTTTGGTGAGATGGAAGTTTGGGCATTAGAAGCCTATGGAGCTTCAAGCATTTTGAGAGAAATTCTAACAGTAAAATCTGATGATGTTATGGGTAGAGCTAAAACATACGAAAGTATTGTTAAAGGTGAAACTATGCCAGAACCAGGTTTACCAGAATCTTTCAATGTATTAATGCATGAGTTAAAAGGTTTAGGTTTAGATCTAAAACTAGAAGAATAAATTTACAGTATGTTTCTAGGTATGATTTCACATACTTAGAGACATACTTATTTAATAAGGGTCTGAGACCCAATTTAATTCGATACCATTACCATGGCAAGAAAAAACGAGAAGTACACTGTAAAAAAGTTTAATAAAATCTCAATTGGTTTAGCATCACCAGAATCTATTTTAGGCACATCTAAAGGAGAGGTGTTAAAACCAGAAACTATCAATTACCGAACGCATAAGCCCGAAAGAGACGGTCTTTTCTGTGAGCGTATTTTTGGTCCTGTAAAAGACTTTGAATGTGCTTGTGGTAAGTATAAGAGAATTCGATACAAAGGAATTGTTTGTGATCGATGTGGAGTTGAGGTTACTGAAAAGAAAGTACGAAGAGATAGAGTTGGACACATCAACCTAGTTGTTCCTGTAGCTCATATCTGGTACTTTAGATCTTTACCCAATAAAATGGGATACTTATTAGGATTACCATCTAAGAAGTTAGATATGATTATCTACTACGAAAGATACGTAGTAATCCAACCAGGTATTGCAAAAAATATTGAAGGAGAGCCATTACAAAAAATGGACTTTTTAACTGAGGAAGAGTATTTAGATATTTTAGAAACGCTTCCGCAGGAAAATGCTTATTTAGATGATACTGACCCAACGAAGTTTATTGCTAAAATGGGAGCAGAATGTTTAATTGATTTATTAGCTCGAATAGATTTAGATGAATTATCATATGAATTAAGACATAAAGCGAATACTGAAACTTCTAAGCAACGTAAAGCTGAGGCTTTAAAAAGATTAAATGTAGTAGAAGCATTCAGAGATTCTCAAAAAAATAGAGAAAATAGACCAGAGTGGATGATTATGAAAGTAGTTCCGGTAATCCCACCTGAACTTCGTCCATTAGTTCCTTTAGATGGAGGTAGATTTGCAACTTCAGATTTAAATGATTTATACCGTAGAGTAATCATTAGAAATAATCGTTTAAAAAGACTAATGGAGATCAAAGCTCCAGAGGTAATTTTGCGTAATGAGAAACGTATGTTACAAGAATCTGTAGATTCATTGTTTGACAATACACGTAAATCATCAGCTGTAAAAACAGAATCTAACAGACCATTAAAGTCATTGTCTGACTCTTTGAAAGGTAAACAAGGTCGTTTTCGTCAGAATTTATTAGGAAAACGTGTTGATTATTCTGCACGTTCAGTAATTGTTGTTGGACCTGAATTAAAATTGTCTGAATGCGGTATTCCTAAAGAAATGGCAGCTGAACTTTACAAGCCTTTTGTAATTCGAAAATTAATTGAAAGAGGAATTGTAAAAACTGTAAAATCTGCAAAGAAAATTATAGATAGAAAAGAACCAGTTGTTTGGGATATTTTAGAAAATGTAATTAAAGGACATCCGGTTCTATTAAACCGTGCTCCTACATTACACCGTTTAGGTATTCAAGCATTCCAACCAAAATTAATTGAAGGTAAAGCAATTCAATTACATCCACTAGTATGTACTGCCTTCAATGCCGATTTTGATGGAGATCAAATGGCTGTTCACCTTCCATTAGGACCTGAAGCTATTTTAGAAGCACAATTATTAATGTTGGCTTCTCATAATATCTTAAATCCTGCGAACGGTGCTCCAGTAACAGTTCCTTCTCAAGATATGGTATTAGGTCTGTATTACATGACTAAAGAAAGAAAATCAACTAAAGCTGTTCCTGTAAAAGGTGAAGGGTTAACTTTTTATTCTCCAGAGGAGGTAACTATTGCCTTTAACGAAGAAAAGGTTGAATTAAATGCAGGGATTAAAGTTAGAACAAAAGATATAGACGAAGCAGGTAATTCAGTGATAAAAATTATTGAAACTACTGTTGGTAGAGTCTTATTTAATGAAGTTGTGCCTGAGGAAGCTGGTTATATCAACGAAGTATTAACTAAAAAATCTCTTCGTGGAATTATTGGGGGTATTTTAAAAGTTACAGATATTCCAACCACAGGAAATTTTCTAGATGAAATTAAAAACATGGGATATAAATTTGCCTTTCAAGGTGGGTTATCTTTCAGTTTAGGAGATATTATTATTCCAGAAGAAAAATCATCTATGATTGCCGAGGCTAATAGTGAGGTTGATGGAATTGTCATGAATTATAACATGGGTATGTTAACGCAAAAAGAACGTTATAATCAAGTTATTGATATTTGGGGTAGAACCAATAATCAATTAACTGAGTTATCTATGAAACGCTTACGTGAAGATCAACAAGGATTTAACTCTGTATATATGATGTTAGATTCTGGGGCTAGGGGGTCTAAAGAACAGATTCGTCAGTTAACCGGTATGCGTGGATTAATGGCAAAACCAAAAAAATCAACTGCAGGTGGTGGTGAAATTATTGAGAATCCAATTCTTTCGAATTTTAAGGAAGGATTATCAATTCTTGAATATTTTATCTCTACTCACGGTGCTCGTAAAGGTTTAGCAGATACGGCTTTAAAAACTGCAGATGCTGGATATTTAACTCGTCGTTTAGTTGACGTCTCACAAGATGTTATAATCAACGAAGATGATTGTGGTACTTTAAGAGGATTAGATGTTACTCCATTGAAGAAAAATGATGAGATTGTAGAATCTTTAAGTGACAGAATTGAAGGAAGAGTAGCATTACAAGATGTTTTCCATCCACTAAGTGAAGATTTATTAGTAGGAGCAGGTGAAGTGATTAGTTCTCAATCTGCAAATGCTATAGAAGCTTCTGGCTTAGATGTTGTTCAAGTTAGATCTCCATTAACATGTGAGTCTCAAAGAGGAATTTGTGCAAAATGTTATGGACAAAGCTTATCTACGCTCAATAATGTTCAAATTGGTGAAGCAGTAGGTGTTATAGCTGCTCAATCTATTGGAGAACCAGGAACGCAGTTAACTTTAAGAACTTTCCACGTAGGTGGTGTAGCAGGAAATATATCTGAAGATAATAAGTTAACAGCTAAGTTTGATGGTAAGGTAGTTATCGAAGATCTAAGAACTGTTGAAGGGAAAGATTCTGATGGTAAAACTGCAGATATTGTAATTTCAAGAACTGCAGAAATTAAAGTAATTGATAAAAAGACTGATATTACTTTAAGTACAAATATTATTCCTTACGGATCTGTAATTTTCAATAAGAAGATTAAATCCATCAAAAAAGGTGATGTAATTTGTCAATGGGATCCATTTAACGGTGTTATTGTGTCAGAATTTGCTGGAAAAGTTAAGTTTGATAATCTTGAACAAGGTGTAAATTACCAAGTTGAAGTTGATGAACAAACTGGATTCCAAGAAAAAGTAATTACTGATTCTAAGAATAAGAAAATTATTG
>Ga0228666_1000983_pt1 | contig 13431 bp, 7 predicted proteins | sample 80DmetaG_FD_182702 | JGI IMG/M metagenome (GOLD analysis project Ga0228666, IMG submission 182702) | Seawater microbial communities from Monterey Bay, California, United States - 80D | ecosystem: Environmental > Aquatic > Marine > Coastal | place: USA: California | collected 2016-10-11 | reverse complement strand
AAATTCAAAATTTCCTTTGTTAAGGTATAATTTATTTGCAACCATGTTCCCTGTTAAATAAATATCTGCTAAGCCATCATTATTAATATCTCCTATAGCTACACCTCCACCATTGTAAAAGTTTCGATATTTGAAAATATTAAAATTCTTTTGATTCTTAACTTTATTGAGGAAGTCTATACCTGTGTCTTTAGCATCTAACAATGTAAATAACGTTAGAGAATCACTGGTTGGAGATAAATTTTCTTTTTCTGAACTACAGGAATAAAGTACCGAGAAAATAAGTACTAAAATAATTTTTCTAACTAAAAATTGTGTCATTATTTATTTGCCTTTAAAAAAACAGGAGTATCATTATTTATAGAAATAATATAGAATAACTCTCCTTTAATTTTTATTGTTTTTATATTTTTAGCCTCTCCAGGGATATTAAAATCTTGGTCTAAGCTTTCTTTAAAAAACCCTTTTTTATCATTCAACAAAATTAAGCCATGCGAGGCATCTAATTTACCCAATTGTGTGTTAATATTGTAATTATTTCCAACTAAAAGAACATCTGTAAAACCGTCTCTATTAAAATCATTCAGAGCGATATCATTTACAGAAGATATTTGAGCCATAAACGGCAATTCGTGTCTTTTAAATGTATTATCCCCTTGATTTTCAAAATAACTACTTCCCAATTCAAAAACTTGTTTTTTAAACGCTTCTTTAATCTTCTCTTTTGGGAGAAGGGCTGTAAATGAGGCCTCTGCAAAATCTTTATAGGATAAGAATTTCTTATTTAAAAATGGAAGTTGTTTAACCAATTCATCTTTAGAGGCAAATGGCGTTTCTTGTTTTTGATAATAATATGTAATTACTGGATCAACAGTTCCATTATCATCGAAATCATTGCTGTACAGTGTTATGGGTTCGTTTTTACTTGCTTGTAATCGCGTATTTAAACCCCAATTTCCTGCTATAAAATCTAAATCGCCATCCTTATCAAAATCATTTACTTTAATGGTGTTCCACCATCCGTTTGTTTTTTCTAAAAGAGTATTTTTTTGAAGTACTAACTTGGTGCCATCATTTAAAAATACCTTTACAGGCATCCAATATCCAACAACAACGGCATCCAGATAAGTGTCATCATTTAAGTCTATCCAGACAATATCTGTAACATTTCCACTGTTCTGAAAATCAAGACCATATTTTAATGATACATCAGAAAATTTGCCATAACCGTCATTTTCAAAAATATATTGCGATGGTGTTCTCCCAAATTGCCATGGAAGAATATCTGAAAGTATTGAAATATCCATATCGCCATCGTTATCAATGTCTAGTGCTGTTACTTTTGATGCATTAGTTTCTATATGTTTAAACTGTAGGGTATCTTTTTCAAATTTACCTTGATTATTAATGTATAATTTTGGTTGAAGAGGAGCTCCTTGTTTAAATTCATTACCACCACTAACAACCAATAAGTCTTTAAAATTATCAGCATTAGCATTAAACATAACAGCATATACATCTTCATGAATCGCATCATATTTAAAAATATCTGATTGTTCTGATGTAAATTGACCTTTTTTATTTTGAATAAAAAGTTGACTGGACTGAGACTTTCCCCCAGTTATAAATAAATCGTCAAATCCATCATTGTTGACATCGGAAACCGCCGTATGTGGTCCTAGATTTGTACTTGCATACGGTATGATTTGATCTCTATTAAATTCTAGAGATTGTGAATCTTTATGTTTGAAATTAAGAGGTGCATCTTTATTAACTAAATAAGTTTTTTGTTCTTCAAAAACCCTGTAAGGATAGCTCTTAGTGGCATTTTCATAAGAAACTTCAATTTCTTGATTAACTTCAATATTTTTTAATGTTTGATATGCATTAGTACTCCAAATAATTTGCAATGAATCTACAATTTTAGTAGTTCCAAACCCTAAATGAATTTTAGGTTCTACAGATGATAAATATCCTTTTGTTGTATAATTTTCTTCTGTAATTACTTGACCTTTATAAAAGGCCTTTACTGTAGTTCCTATTCCAAAAATATTATTAGAATTCCCTTTAAATTTAATTTTGAGATAGGAGTTTTGAGAATTTTGATCTGAGGTATTCTCCAATACAAATGCTTCCTCATTAATATTATTAATAACCAAATCTAAATCTCCATCATTATCTAAGTCTACTGAAGCACCTCCATTACTGTAGGAATTACCATGAGAAACCCATGTTGGAGTTACGTTACTAAATGTCTTGTCTTTGTTATTTTTATAAAAATAGTTTTTAACTTTTTTTTGAGGAATTTGCTTTGACAATTCTAAATTTCTTTGCGATTTTTCTGTTGCTAATTGTTTTTGAATGTCTTCATTTGAAATGAAGTTTATATAGTCCATATCATTCGTAGCTCCTAAGATTCCATTTGTAATATAAAGGTCTTTAAAGCCATCATTGTCATAATCTCCTACAATTGGGCTCCAAGACCATTCTGTTGCTGCTATTCCACTTAAATGCGCTGTTTCACTGAATGTTTCATTACCATTATTAAAATGTAATGTGTTTTGCATAAACTGAGGCGCATAACCATTTTTTAAATAGTATTGATAGGTTTGATATGGGAATTCTAATCCTGAGGTTTTATAGGTTTTTAGATTTTCAGGAAGCATGTCTAGAGAAATAATATCTTGATGAGTATCATTATTTAAATCAGATATCGCATTCCCCATAGAAAAGTGTGATGTATGTCCTAGAATGGTTTTGTCTCTTGTAATTACTTCCGAAAAAGTTTTATTTTTTTGGTTGACATATAAATAATCATTTTCAAAAAAATCATTACCTACATAAATATCAGGATAACCATCATTGGTAATATCTCCAATGGATAGTCCTAAACCATACCCTATTTTCCCTTGAAAAATTCCGGCTTCTGAAGAAACCTCTACAAACTTGCCTTGTTTATTTTCTAACAGTTTATCTCCAGACTTTTGATCTACTTGGCCTCTTAAGGCACCTTTACCGTAATTACTATTAGGATACAGTGAATGATTCATCAAGAACAAATCTAAATCTCCATCTTTATCATAATCAAAGAAAGCAGCTTGAGTAGCATATGACGCAATGTCTAAACCGTAATTAGAAGCGTCTTCTTTAAATCTAGGGACTCCATTATTATCTAATCCTTGATTTACATACAATAGGTTTTTCCCTTTAATTGAGTTATGTGCTCCAATTTTACAAATATAGATGTCTAAAAATCCATCGTTGTTTATATCTACAGTAGTAACTCCTGAAGTCCAGGGAAGCGCATTATTGATGTGAGCCTCTGATGTAATGTCTTTAAACTTTAACTCTCCTAAATTTAAAAATAATTTATCTTCAGTTTGGTTGCCCGTAAAATAAAGATCAGCCAAACCATCATTATTAAAATCTGCAGCAGAAACTCCAGCTCCATTGTAATAATAGAGATAATTTAGAATGTTTAAATCAACAGTACTAGACAGGTTGTTTTGAAACTTAATTTGAGTTGTATTACTAGGTAAAGTAACAAACAAAGTATCATTGTTGTTACAAGAACATAGCAAAAAAAACAGACTACATACTATAAACTCTTTCATGGTGTAAGAGATTATTATATTTAAATAATTAAGTTTTATAAATAATTAAAGAGGGTATAAAAATACCCTCTTTAATTTTAATATCAATAAAAGATTAAATTTAGTATCCTGGATTCTGAACTAAATTAGGATTTGATAACAATGCTGTTAATGGGATTGGGAATAAATTTTTATTCGTGTCTCCAACAGCTGCTGGGTCTTTAAACTCCCAGTCTTTTGTAAATTGACCAAATCTAAGTAAATCGTTACGTCTAAAAAATTCAACATACAATTCTCTACCTCTTTCATCTATCATATCGTCTAGACTTACAGATCCTAATGGCGTTGCATCTCTTAAAACTCTTAATTCATTAACTTCAGCTAAAGCTCCTCCAGCATCTCCACTTCTTAACATCGCTTCAGCTCTCATTAAGTGAGCATCTGCATATCTAAAAATGATCTCGTGACTTCTAAAAGAAGCAGAACCTACTCCATCGAATGGGTGATATTTAATCACTCTAATCGCTTGAGTTTCATTACTATTTGTAAGACTAAAATCTCTTGTGAAATTTAAAGGATTACCAGCTCTATCATTTAAAGGTTGTCCTGAAGCAGAATATTGCTGACCAATTAAAAATCCGTATCCCATACCAAAATTGTCTGTATTGTTTGCATTAGATGCATCTGGAACCCAACCTCTTCTTTCTTCTTGACCTGAACCAATGTAGTTTTCATTAGCATCTCCTTCAAATAAATCATAAAACTCAGCTAAGGTAGAAAAACCATTCCATCCACCTCCTCCGTTGTCTGGAGTTATGATGTTGTAGTGCATTCCATTCCAAATTCTATTTCCGATACTAATATTACCGTACAATACAGTTTCTGAATCTACACTTGGTAAAAAGATATCGAAATATCCAGCTTGTAAAGCAAATCCACTAGCTTCAACGGCATTTACGGCATTTATTACCTCTTGGTAATTTGGAGTTGAACCTGTGTAACGCTCACTATTTAAAATTAATTTTGCTTTTAAAAAGTTTGCCGCTGCTTTAGAAGCACCAATTGTTGCTGCACTAGGTGAAACTTCAGGTAAATCTGCAATAGCTTCATTTAAGTCATTTAAAATAAAATCATAAGCTTCTGCAGCAGAAAGTACAATAGGTGTAGAAGACGGTAAGTCTGTAGCCTCTCTAAATGGGTTTTGACCCCACATGTCTAGGACAAAGAACATATTAAAAGCTCTTAAAAACTTTGCTTCTGCTATTTGTCGTGAAGTAGAGTTACTTAAAGGATGAATGATAAAGCTTGCTTGCAATACTTTTTCATTTAACTGGTTCCATGTAGTTAATAAGAACCCATGATCTACTTTCCATGTATGATTGTGAAGCGAACGCCACAATCCATTATCTCCCCAGTCACTACCTCTAGTAGGAATAACTTGCTCGTCTGTAGTTACTTCGTTCAAAGCAAAGAAATTTGCTTGATCTCCTAACATACCCCATGTTGCACCGTATAAACCTTCTAAGGACGCCTGAGAATCTGCTAATCCGGTAAATTCGATATTTTGTATCACTGAATCCGTAGCATCAAGCTCTAAGTTAGAACAAGAATAAAGTGCTGTCATGGAAATAAGTGATAGTAAAACTATTTTTAAATTAAATTGTTTTTTCATCATTTGTGTTTTTTAAAATTTTGCGTTAATTCCAAAAGTAATTGTTGTTGGATTTGGATAAGCTCCGTAGTCCATTCCAATAGAAGGTAAAGCTCCTCCTGTCGCAGAATTTACTTCTGGATCTAATCCTGAATAATCTGAAGATAACCATAAGTTTTGTCCTGTAACAGAGAATACCATAGATTTAAAAACTCCCTCTCCAGACATTGGCATATCATATGCTAAAGTTAAATTTTGTAGTCTTACAAAATCTCCTTTTTCTAAAAACCTAGTAGAAGCTGGTGCTGATGCTCCAATAGCTTCTCCACTAGTTAAAGTTTCTGGAAGTACATTTCTAGTAGTTCCAAATGCTCCTGCTGTAAAGAATGCATTTGCTGTATTGTTGTAGATGTAGTGACCAAATTGACCGTTAAAATAAGCAGATAAAGAAAATTGCTTATAATTTAAATTTGTAGATAAACCACCCGTTAAATTAGGTAAGGCACTCTTTCCTACAAAGCTTTTTTCATCACTTACAATTGCCAGACCAGCTGCGTCATACCCCTCAAACTCTAATAAATAGTAAGAGAACATTGGGTACCCTTCTTGTAACCTCATTGCAAAAGCACCAGACAATCCTGGTCCGTTTACATCAGCAAAGTCATACTGTCCTAATAAAGATTCAACCATATTGTCATTATAAGCAACGTTAAAGTTTGCAGACCAGTTAAAATCTTCAGATTCTACTAAATCATAGCCCAAAGAAAATTCAACCCCTTGGTTTACAATTTTAGAATCTGGCAAGTTTTGAAACTTAAGTGGTGTAACTGCTGGTTGAGCTTGTGGTGTATTAAATATTAAATCTATTGTTTCCTTTCTATATACATCTATGCTTCCTGTTAGTCTGTCATTATTAAAACCAAAATCTAACCCTGTTGCATATTGTAATGTTGATTCCCATTTAAGATCTGGACCTCCGTAGGAAACTAATGAATTACCGTTACCTATATCTATAAAACCATCGTTACCTGGATTTAATCCATTCCAACGAGACCTGTTAATATAATTACCATATCCAACACCTTCTTGGTTACCAGTTAAACCAGCACTTAAACGTAATTTAAGAGTAGACATATTACTGTCACTCATAAAATCTTCTTCATTAAGCTTCCATGCAAAAGCTCCTGAAGGGAAATACCCATATCTGTTTTCTTCTGGAAAAGCAGAAGAACCATCAGCTCTAATTGTTGCTGTAAATAAGTACTTGTCTGCTATTGAATAATTTACTCTTCCAAAGAAAGATTGCAATTCAATATTATAGTTGTTAGAATCAACAGCTAAAGATCTCACTCCTGAGATTGATGTAACTGGAGAAAAACTTGATGTAGTAAAATCATTTCCTTCAAACCCTCTAACAAATACTCCTGGTAGGTTTGGTGCAAAACCAAATTGTTGGTAATTACCCTCAACTTCACCTGCTAGACCTTCAACAACACCTTGTAGTGTAGTTCCCATAAGATCTAAATCTTTTGTTGAAAAACCCCATGCACCAGAAAATAATCCTTCATCTTTAAAGTTTTGATAAGAAAAACCTCCTAATATATCTAACTTAGAGTTTTTATACTCCTTGTTGTAAGTAATAGTAGCCTCTAATAATTCATTTTGTACGTCTAACGTATTGTAAGCTCCTCTACCGTTACCGGCGATACCATCTGCTAAACCTAAAATTTCTGAAGAAGTAACTGAAAAGTTTTCAGAATCTGACTTGTCAATACCTAAAGATACTTTTGCTTTTAGATTAGAAGTTAAATCATATTCAAGAGAAACATTAGCTAAATATCTATTCGTGTTTGTTGTTCCTTTTGTGTAGGCTAATAAGTTCGCAGGATTTACCAAAGTTCCTCCATCAAAACTTGGGTCATTTGGCCAAGTTGGATTTGCAGAAAAAGCTGCTCCTAATATATCTCCCCTGTAACCTGCAGTACCTCCTGTTGGAGCTAAATTATCATTAACTCTAGAAATAGAACCATTGAAGGTTAATCTTAGCTTATCGTCTAAGAAACGTTGATTAAGATTTAATCTTGCCGTAAGTCTTTCTAAGTTTGAATTCTCTACAATACCATATTGGTTTCCAAAACCTAAGGTAGCTATGTATGAACCACTATCATGAGATTTTGAATAGCTTAAATTTTGGTTATGAGAAGTAGACCTTCTAAAAATAACATCTTGCCAATCTGTAGAAGAACCTGCATTACTTACCGCATCATTTGTTAACCCAACTGATGTTCTTGCTGCAAGAAACTGATCAGCACTTAATAAGTTGTAGGTTTCTCTGGCTTGTGAAGAACTTATATTTGCTTGATAATTAAACTCCCCTTTCTTAGATCTTCCGGATTTAGTAGTAACAATAACTACACCATTTGATCCTCTAGTTCCGTATATAGCTGTAGCTGAAGCATCTTTTAAGACACTTATGCTTTCGATATCATTAGGATTTAAAAAACTTAGTGGGTTTTTAGCTGGATTAGATCCTAAACCAATAACATTTCCTCCTGAAGTTGTTTCTTGCCCTGATAAAGGAATACCGTCAACAACAAATAAAGGATTGTTATTAGAACGTACAGAATTTGTTCCTCTAATACGGATATTAACTCCAGCTCCAGGCGCTCCACTTGTGCTTGAGATTTGAACCCCTGCCGTTTTACCCTGAATTAATTGTTCTGGAGAAGCAATAACACCTTTGTTAAAATCTTCCGCTCGAACTGAAGCAACAGATCCGGTTGCATCCTTAACAGTTGTTGTTCCATAACCAATAACTACAATCTCTTCTAACTGAGTTGAATCTTCAGTCATTGTAACATTAATTACTGTTTCAGAACCTACGGTTCTTACCTCAGTTTTGTAACCAAGATAACTAAATACTAACACATCACCTTGACTGGCTTTAATTGTGTAGTTTCCGTCAAAATCTGTCTGTGCTCCTGATGTTGTACCTTGAATAGTAACACTAACACCCGGCAGACTACCATCGGCATCAGTAACAACTCCTTTAACTGATTGTCCGTAAGAAATACTACCAATAAGTAGCATAAGAATCAATAAAGGTTTTTTAAGTAAACTATTTTTCATAAAAGTTTAATTTTAATTAATAATGATTTGTTTTTAGTTTTAATTTTTAGAGATTTTTTACAAATTAACGCTTTTTTAACTAAATATTAATAAAGTATTAATAAGTTTAGCAAATTAACATTTTTCTGAACTTAAAAAAAGAATAATGTAATAAAATAATCGAAAACGTTTTCGCGACGTATTATATCTTCATTTTTGAAAAAAAAATTATTTAATGTGTTTAAAATCAATATTTTATATATTATGGTGCAAAAATTTTTATTTCATACAAAGCAAAAAAAATATTTTACTTCGTAAATATTGAGAAAATTTTATTTTAAAATCTTCTTAATCTTGATATTTCTGTAAGAAACTTGATCGCTATGGTCTTGAAGGCCTATGTGTCCTGTACTATATTTACCAAATCCCTCCCAGTCTTTGAATTTAGAATTAGCTACCATTTTTTCCCATTCAACTCCATGAAGCGGAAAAGATATTGTAGTTTTCTTGTTCATGGTAACACGTGCTAAATTTGCTTTTTGATTTACCTCTAAAACACATTGATTCCATTCTCCCGCAGGGTATATATCTTTAGCTGGATAACCAATTAAATCATATAAAGATCCAGCCTTATGAATACCATTTCCAACAAAAGAATCTGGATGCTTTTCGTTGTCTAAAACTTGTATTTCTGGACCAGTCATATAAGCTTCTGAAAATTTTTCATCTTCATATACCCCCCAAAAGATACCACTATTACCTGCCTCTGATATTTTCCATTCCAATGACAAAATAAAATTTGTATATTTTTCTTTAGATATAATGTTCTTTCCCCCCTCTTTGCCTGGCGTGAATACCATAGCACCATCTTGAATTGTCCATTCTGGATAAATATCATCGGATAAATAACCACGCCAATTCTCTAGTGAAGAACCATCAAATAAAAATATCCAGTCATTTTTATCCTTTACTTCAGTTGATGAAGTATTTTCCTGATTTACTTGATTGTTTGTTGATTTTTTTTCTGATTGATTACATGCTATTAAAAAAAACAAACAAATTATTAATGTTATTCTTACCATTTTATTATAATTTAAATTCCTAATATCCTTTTTAATTGATTTTCATCTTTATCTCCATCATTCCCTGCAAAATCATCAAATCTTTTTGAGGTGGTTTCAATAATATGATTTTTTATAAAACCAACACCTTCTTTAGCTCCTTGAGCAGGGCTTTTAATAACACACTCCCATTCTAATACGGCCCAAACGTCACAGCTATATTCTGTTAATTTAGAAAAAACTTGTTTAAAATCTACTTGACCATCTCCAGGAGAACGATATCTTCCAGCTCTATTTTTCCAATCATTATATCCTCCAAAAGTTCCTTTTTTACCACTTGGGTTAAACTCGGCATCTTTCACATGAAAAGCTTTTATGAATTGGTGATAGTGATCTATATATTTTAAATAATCTAATTGCTGTAACACAAAATGTGAGGGATCATATAAAATATTTACTCTTTTATGATTCCCCGTTGCCTCAAGAAATCTCTCAAAAGTGTCTCCATCATGAATATCCTCTACCGGATGAACTTCATAACAAACATCTACTCCATTTTCATCGAATGTGTTTAAAATAGGCAGCCATCTGTTGGCCAATTCTTTAAATCCTGTCTCTATAAGTCCTTTTGGTTGTTGAGGCCAGGGATGAACCATAGGCCATAGCAATGAACCAGAAAAAGTAGCATGAGTTTTTAAGCCCAATCGTCTACTAACTACAGCTGCTTTTTTCATTTGATCTATTGCCCAAAGGGTTCTTTCTTTAGGTCTTCCATGTAATTCTTTAGGAGCAAAAACATCAAACATCAAATCATGTGCAGAGTGAACCGCCACTAATTGACCTTGTATATGAGTTGATAACTCAGTAATTTCTAACCCAAAAGAATTTATTTTTCCTTTAAATTCGTCACAATAGGTTTGACTTTCTGATGCTATATCTAGGTCTATAATATTTTTATCTAGTGTAGGAATTTGAATGCCTATATAACCAAGGTTACTTGCCCACTTACAGAGACCTTCTAAGGTGTTAAAAGGTGCTTTATCGTCCATAAATTGTGCTAAAAAAACAGCAGGTCCTTTAATTGTTTTCATATTTATATTAAATATAATTATAGATTATAATTCATAATTTTGATCAATAGCCATCCAAATATTTCCTTTGTTGTGAGATGAAATAGCTGTTTCTATAAAGCTCATTCCTCTTACACCATCTATAATAGTTGGAAACTCTCCTTTATTGAAGGGTTCATTGCAGATTGCTCTTGCAACACCTTTGTAAATATTACCCATAGCATCAAAAATTCCTTCCGGATGGCCGGGTGGTAATTTTGTACCATCTAAAGATAGTTTACTGTTATATTGATGTCCTGGTTTTAATACCTGTAGCGGCTTACCTTCTTCCATTAAATATAAGAAATTTGGGTTTTCTTGTTCCCATTTCAAGCCTGCTTTATCTCCATAAACCTTTACTACAAAACTATTTTCTTCACCTGTGGCAATCTGACTTGCACAAATAACTCCCTTAACATTTTTTGAGCATCTAAGTAAAATAGTCCCATCTACATCCATTTGATTATCATCATAAACATGGTTTAAGTCTGCTAATATATTTTCAATTTTTACCCCTGAAACATACTCTAACATATCAAATGCGTGAGTTCCAATATCGCCAATACAACAACTTATTCCTGATTTTTCTGGATTTAATCGCCAAGTTGTTTTTCGTTTATCTTTATCATGTATGATAGGATTGATCCAACCTTGGTAATATTGAGCATCAATTTTTTGAACATTTCCAATAGCTCCGCCTAATATCATTTCTCGCATTTGACGTATCATAGGATAACCAGTATAGGTATAGGTAACAGCAAAAACTGTTTTCCTTTCTTGAAGAATTGTGTAAAGTTCTTTTGCTTCTTGGTAAGTAGTAGTTAATGGTTTTTCGCAAATAATATGAAAACCGTTTTCCAACAATTTTTTTGCCATTGGAAAGTGCAAGAAATTGGGGGTTAATATTGAAACCACTTGCATTCTTTGCGCTTCAGGTAATTGAAGTTCTTCTTCTATTAAGGTATCAAAATCTTTATAAATTCTATTCGTTGGCAACCCTATACTCGATGCAAATTCAATATTTTCGTCCCAATTAGGGTTAAAAACACCACCAACAATTTGATATCTATCAAACATTGAGGAAGCTATTCTGTGTAAAACTCCAATCAAAGAATTACCTCCACCACCAAGTATACCTAATCTTAATTTAGAACTACCCATTTCTTTTTTATGATTTATATTCTACTTTTTCATTTTTAAATAAAAATGCAAATAATATTAAAACACCTGCAGCAAAAAATGCTGGGAATACCCATACATCTTGCCATGAGTGAACACCTTCACTTACTAAATTTTGATCTACAATTTTACCTGCAATCCGGAAACCAACCAACATTCCAACACCATAAGTTGCTAATGTAATTAAGCCTTGCGCAGCACTTTTTACTTTCTCTCCTGCCTTAGAATCTGTGTAAATTTGGCCAGAAACAAAGAAAAAATCATAGCAAATCCCATGCAATGCGATACCAATAATTAACATAAAAATTGAATCCCCTGAATCACCAAATGCAAATAATATATAACGAATTACCCATGCTAGCATTCCAAACAAGATTGTCTTTTTAAATCCGAACCTTTTAAAGAAAAACGGTAATAACAACATAAAAGCTGCTTCTGAAATTTGACCTAAAGTCATTTTTCCTGCCGGATTCTCAACACCAATTTCTCCTAAGAATTGTCCAGCATGTTGATAGTAAAAAGCTAATGGAATACAAATCAAAATAGAGGATATAAAAAATATTAAAAAGTTTTTATCGCCTAGTAATTTTAATGCATCAAGACCAATAATTTCAGAAAGAGAAGCTTTTTTATCTTTCATATTTGGCGGGGTCTTTGGCAGCGTAAAACTAAATAATCCTAATATGGCAGATACTATAGCTGTCATCAAAAATGTATTTCTTAACAACCCCGATTCTATTCCTTCTTTGGAATCCCATTGAAATAGAAAACTTATTGCTAATCCGGCAACTATCCAACCAACTGTTCCCCAAACTCTAATAAACGAAAATTGTTTTGCAGGGTCGTTCATTTGATTAAAAGACACGGAATTCACCAATGCTAATGTTGGCATATAAGCAATCATATACCCCAAAACATATGGATAAAAAGTTGAAAAATCAGAAGCTTGATACATCATGTACATCAAAACTGCTCCAATAATGTGCAACACTCCTAAAACTCTTTCTGCATTAAAAAAACGATCAGCGATTAATCCAATTACAAACGGAGCTATAATTGCTCCCCATGGTTGTGTTGAATATGCACTTGCTATTTCACCTCCATCAGAACCTAGAGAATTTGGCAAATAAATTCCTAAGGTAACAAACCAGCCTCCCCAAATAAAGAATTCGAGAAACATCATGAATGATAATTGAAGTTGTATTGATTTTTTCATAATATATAGGTTAAAGCATTTAATTTTTTAGTAGTAGTTATTTAAGTTTAGTACTTGCCAATAATAATAAATTTTTGGTGGCCTCAATTCCTGCTTTTTCATCTAATAGATCTCCTTCATATTCAACTCCTACAAAACCAGTATATCCAGCATCCTTAACAATTTGCAACATTTTTACAAAATCTATTGTGGTTTCATTACCACCCTCATCAAAATTATACGATTTGGCACTTACTGCCATTGCTGCAGGCATCATCATTTTTGTGCCTTGGTATTTGTCAGGGTAAACTTCAGCACAATCTCCCCATTTTTCCTTTATATCTGATCGTTTCACACACCAATTGCCAAAATCAGGAAGTGTTCCACAATTTTTCATGTTTACTTCTTTAATTGCTGCCATCAAAGCGTCAGGGTTAGAAGACAACCACCCATGATTTTCACATAAAATATTAATATTTTTTGTTGCAGCATATACAGATAGCTTTTTCAAACCGTCTACAACAGTAGTTTTCCA
>Ga0228666_1000975_pt1 | contig 13498 bp, 15 predicted proteins | sample 80DmetaG_FD_182702 | JGI IMG/M metagenome (GOLD analysis project Ga0228666, IMG submission 182702) | Seawater microbial communities from Monterey Bay, California, United States - 80D | ecosystem: Environmental > Aquatic > Marine > Coastal | place: USA: California | collected 2016-10-11 | reverse complement strand
AGTTGTTTTTTAGCTTGATTGTTTTCTACAGTGAGTTGAGACAATGGAATATCGACGCTTTCATAATCTTCGCTGCTCATATCCACGGCCATAAACTTTTGCCATTCTGCTTCGAGTTCCATATCCGTCTAACTACAATTTTGTTTTTAAGTTCATAATATTTTCAATTTTTTACTTATATGGGGTATGAACTCATTAATGAAATATTCCGAACTATTATTTACTGTGAGCAATAATTTCATCATATACACTGTGTCTCGGTCTAATTCATATTTTTCGTGAAGAACATTAAAAAAGAAACAAAAAACAGCACTTACATCGTGATGTATCAACAATTTGTTTAAGAACCTGGTGTTGTCTTTGCTGTTTAGCAACCGCTTGAATGTCTCTTCGCCTAAAAAAACGTCTCTGCTATGATAATTTTGAATATTATTGACAATACTCCGTAGGTCATGAAGATGATTTTTTTTTATTGAATCTATTTTTTTGGAAGGTATTTTCAATTTCTCATTCTTTAAAAACTTATTTACGAAATTATCGCACATAGAAGATGTTTGACTAAAACGCAACAACAAAAAAGAATACCGCAGGTTATCTATCACTCTATTGAGAAAGTTACATATCAAAATGAAAGACACTTTATTTTTACATTTTTTAATAACCACGTCCAGATTGTGCTGGGCTTGTTTTGTCATTGAGTCAACTTCGTCCAATAAGACAAATTTTCGTTCACCTCCAGAAAACATGCCACATTTGTTTGAAAATTCGAAAATTTGGTTCCGAATAACATCTATACCTCGTTCATGAGAAGCGTTGAGATGAATATAATTGTTTTTACAGTTATTTTTTTTACAGTAGTCGTTCATTAAACATAGTATGGTGGTTGTCTTTCCCGTTCCAGGTGGGCCATACAAAAGAAGATTTGGATAACAATCGCGAGCTATCATATTGTTAATTAGTTTCTTATTTTCAGGCGTCAAAACAATATCATCTATTGTTTTAGGTCTATATTTTTCAATCCACGGCTCATACATAAAATAGTGCTTAATTAACTAATTAAAAGTATTTAAATCATTTCGAATAGATAAAATAATCATGGATGATACAGATAAACCCAAGAAAACAAGAAAACCGAGGACAAAGAAAGCCGATATGATAAAAAAAAAGGAGGCAGAAAGGAACGGTGGGAATGTGCCAAAAAAACGAGGTCGTAAGCCAAAAGGGGGGAAAATTGTTCAAAGTTGCAATATCATTAACGAACAAGTTGAAGAAAATGAAATAGTGATACTTCACCTTAAATGTAAATTAAGTGACATAAAAAGTATGTCTGACATGAACATTGAGATGAAATATACTCCTAATGTTGTCAAAGAAATAGAAGCGTATTCTGAAAATAACACGAACAATTATTTTTCATTAACTTCGTCACAAGAAGACGAAGTTGTTTACAATGTAATCGACAATGAACAACAATTGGAAGTAGATAAAAAAGACATGGATTTATTAAAAAAGAAACAAAAAGACAAACGGTGTATATCCGAAAAACTCAAAGAGCTGGAAAAAAGGTTTACTTCAAATGAATGCGACGACAAATCAGCATGCTTCTGGTGTACATATGATTTCACAACACCTCCAATACACATACCATCATTATATTATAAAGACAAATACGATGTTTATGGTTGCTTTTGTAGTCCGGAGTGCGCTGCAGCACATTTATTCAATGAAAGCATAGATAACAATACTAAATTTGAAAGATATCAATTACTCAATTATCTTTATGGTGAGATTTACGGATACAAAAAAGAGATTAAACAAGCACCGGATCCACATTACACATTAGAAAAGTTTTATGGCACTCTTACCATACAAGAGTATAGACAGTTGCTGGATTATGAACGTATCATTCTAGTTATTAATAAACCAGTTACGAAAGTCTTCCCGGAAATACACGAAGATAATAACGATTTTGAAACGATATATGAAAATAAGGTATCGTTGAAGAAGAAAGTTCGACAAGACAAAAGAAATGTTATACAGAATGCGTTTTCTTTATCCAAGGCTACGTAAGGATTTCTCTCGTTTTTTCTTGATATATGACAACGTGGAGAGCTGCGATTTTTTATCACACAATTTGTAAGGGACCCATTTCATATGAATTGTGCTAAAAATACACGAAATCAACGCCGATTTCTCAGATGTTTCTTCATTATGTTTATCATCATTTTCACTATCACTATATTCTATATCTTCATGAGGAATGTAAGCAATATTAAGCAGTTTTTTAATCAAAATGCTATTGAATTTATTGTTGATTAATGCATTTTCATAATAGACAACTTGACCATTTTCGTCTTTACAGGAAAGGTTATATATATCACTTCGTTTGTCAACGCAAGTTACAATAAAGTTTGCGAAATAATTATGAAGATGTTGTGTGAAGTTTGTTGACATTTCGATCGCCGAATAACTAGTATATTCTAAATTGACAGCTGTTAACAGAAAATTTTTACTAGTACTCATCGAAGGGAGCTTCATCTGCAAGAAAGAAGAATGATTTATATTATTGATATAATTATTCAGCATATACTTGAGTTCAATCATATGATCTTCGACCGTTCTTAGTTTACAAATCTGTCCTTTATAATAAATAATCTTATTCAAAGATAACTCTCTTCCTACTTGCGTGACCCATATTAATGTACCAACTCCACTAGTCAATATGTTTTCAAATGACACATACTTAAAATGGCAACTCGTTACCTTTGAGTTTTGTGTTTCCAATAATATGCAATATAAATTGCTAGAAGACTTGGTAAACCACAATAACTGACGTTTTCCGTTAGGGATGTATGCTTTCATATTTACATTTTTTTTGTTATAATTCACTTTTGAATTATAATTATAACAAAATGCATCTTGAGGTATACTCGGAATAGACTTGAGTAGGTTCGGAAATAGTGTAGTGTAATTCATATATTGGTACTATACTATTTGAATTATACTTTTGTTATATCTTTAAGTTCTTCTAAACTTTTTTCAAGCTCTTGAATATTCGTATCTATATTCAAATCGCGGTCAGATGTTACATTCGGTGCAGTGTTTGAATAATCACTTACACCATCAGAACTAGTGCGATTGGAGACACGTTTATCGAAAAATTCAAAAATATCTATTTCGAACATATACATGAACAAATGTATCACTATGAAAGCAAAAATCAAGTATATTGTTCTTTTCAAGTGAAACATATACTAATTAAGAAGTATATCTTTTATTTAAGATATGAACGGATATATTGGATTTTTTCGTGACCCGATACTGAAAAGTAAATATTTTCGAATGTTCCATTATCGATTTCTTCAATACACGTAACATTATCATCTAACTGCCTTTTCTTAATCGTTCTATTTACAAAGTAACATTTATAGGGTATATGCGTCAAAACACATTGTTTGTTTAATTTATCGCCACCATTAAGTTCCGCAAAAAAACTATGTTTCCCATCCGATATCTTTTGTATATTTCTATTCATTTCGTACAGGAAAAAATGCTTTTTGTATTTTTTGTAGATCCCTGTTTCTGTATATATAAGGGTTTCGTAAGTTGTTTCAGATAAATCATGTGTCATGTCAATGTCTACAATGCTGTCAGTATAAACATTCATTGTATATAGTTGCAAAGTCTCATTTAAATAATAACTATAATTAACAAATGATTCAAGATGGTATAAATACAACCGAAAATATAATTTAAATGAATTGTAAAATAAGTTGCAGTTTTGGAGAAGTTATAGACAAAGTAACAATTCTGACCATTAAAAAAGAAAAAGCTTTGGATAGTCAAGCGCTCATGAATATTCAGAAAGAGTTGGAATTAATCGAAAGTGATAATGAACTTGTAAAGACAAAAGATAAATTGTTCGACACGTTGTTTAAGACAAACTTAAAATTATGGGAGCTAGAAGACAAAATCAGACAAAAGAGTGAAAATAAAGATTTTGATGCGGACTACATTCAATGTGCAGAATTTATACATTCAACCAATGATTTACGCTACCAAATCAAACGCAAGATCAACGAAAAATACAATTCGTTGATAAAAGAAGAAAAAATATACCAAAATCATACTAATAATCATAGTACTAACGACAAGTTTCAAGAAGACATTGCGCAACTAGAAAAAGGAAAACATATGTATACAAATGGTGAATATGAAGCCTCATTATCAATTCTGGAAAAAGTGGTGAATAAATATAAAAATTGTAAAAAACATGATGCGTTTTTTATTGATTTATTGTTTTCGTATGAAAATATTTGTTCTGTACACAATATTAAAAATAAATATATCTCAAAAATTGATAAAATAATGAAAAACATTGCTTCATTATCAATCAGCAAAGAACAAAAAGTATTTTGTGAAAGTAGTTATTCATTATTTTGCTTGACATGCAAAAGTTATAAAAATGCTTACCCCCATATTCACGAACTTGATTTTGCCGAAAGAAATAAAAAACTTAATGGCAAAAAGCTCAATCGATATAACATGAGTTTCTTCAAAAAAGACGATAAAAATAAGGGTCTTCTTTTGTACAATGGTGGAGGAATTGGAGATGGTTTCATGTATGCCAGGTTCATTCCGGTCATTTTAAAGAGGTTTCCAAATAGTAAAATTACGCTTATATGCGAAGAGAGAACATGTTGGATATATACAAAAGCTTTCCGCAAATATAATTCAGTAGTTGTGAGAAATTATAATGATGAAAATATTCCTCACTTCGATTATCATTGTAGTATGATAAGTTTGATAAAATATTTGAATATTGAATACGATAATGTACCGTTTTCGGCGATATTTGACACACTGGAGACCAGTCCATCATTTATGTGCAAACAAATATTATCTCAGGTATCAGTCAGAAACACCGGATGCAAGACATATATCTTCAACTGGAAGGGTTCAAAAAATAACAATCATGAACGTAAAAATAGGATGCTGGAATTAGAAAACGCACATCTCCTTTTTCAAATGAAAAATGTAAATTGGATTATAGTGACAAAAGATATTACAGATGAAGAAAAAGACATATTAGATCAATACAAAAGTGTCACATATTATGGGGGGATGTTGGATAAAAATCATACATATATAGACACTGTATGTATAATGAAACAGATTGATGGAGTTATATCAACTGACACGTCTATGTTACATTTATCCGCCAACATGAATATTAAAACATATGCACTTTTGACCCTCGGTTGCGAATGGAGGTGGGGTCGCAAAGGAGATAAGACAAATTGGTATCCAAGTGTAAAACTATTTAGACAAGACAAACTAGGTGATTGGAGCAATGTAATATCGAACTTGATTGACGATTTGCAACGCTGTTAATTTTCGAAATCTACTTAAATAATAATCACTAAAATAACATCATAGTTATGGTAAAGTATCTTATTGTTAAAAAAAATGGGGACCTCGAAGAAAAGGATACTCGTTCGGCTCTGAAAATAGAAATGGTACACAAACTGTGTGGTTACAAGTCGAATACAAATGTTGAGTTAATTCACAGTTTTCATAGTACAACCGAAGAAGATATCGAATACAAGATATACGGTAAAAAGGAAGGGCGTGCAAACAGTGAAAATAAGTACGAATTACCACCTCCCGTAGATACGTTACTTCTATTTGGCAACCTATGCATCATTAAGAGTAAGTCTGACGATAAAGTAGAAAACTTAGAAAAGTCAGAATGGTGTAAATTATACGACACTCTATTTGGCGGATTTGAGGATATCGACCAAAGCGACGAAGAACGTTCTCTAGATAGTCAAGTGTACAGTGATAGTGAATATACGAAGGAGGGGTACCATAAAGATTCGTTTGTAGTTGATGACCAAGAATTGGAAGAAGAAGAATATATATAAAATTGAAATAAATATATTCCGTCTACCAAATAATAAAGTGTACAACTATGGATATTAAGCCAGTTTACCAACCAGAGCATTTCAGAAAGAGCATCATAAAATATATCAATAAATTCGTAAAAGATTATAGAACTTGTGAAAATATTGAGAGAAGTATTTACAATTATTCAATTATTCATTCAAATAAAAGGAAGATCATCAAGAAGTGGAATAATGAGTATTTTGTATTAGTATATCTGAATAAATTCAAAGTCATCTTCCATAACATACAAAATGACAAAATTCTGGAAAGATTGCATAAAAAAAAAATAGATCCCCGAAAAATTGCATTTATGAAACACACTGATTTATTGCCCGAAAAATGGGAAGTTCGTCTTCAAGAAAAACGGGTGAGGCTTGAAAATAAGTTCTTTCCCAAGATTGAAGCATCTACAGATAACTTTACATGCGGTAAATGTAAATCAAAAGCTTGCACATACTATCAGCTGCAAACCCGCTCAGCAGATGAACCGATGACTACATTTGTAACTTGTACATGTTGCGGTAATCGATGGAAATGCTAATAAAGAAAAAGTATTAAGATATAATATATGGACCACTTTTGTCATCAAGATTGGGAAACAGTTGTTTTGACCAAAACTAAATACTCATCTAAAGATGAATTGGAAAATAAAGCAAGTATTCCAAAATCTTCCAAACAAAAATTGGAAAAAAGTGAAGACATTCACATTCCAGACAAAGTACATTTGTCGCTTAGTAAATCGATACAACAAGCGCGAAACTCAAAGAAGTTGTCTCAGAAACAACTCGCAGTAATGATGAATTGTCAGGCATCCCTAATTCAGCAATATGAAATTGGGCAAGCAATACCCCAAAATAATTTTATATGCAAACTTGAGCGGGTTCTTAAAACTAAGTTACCAAGAAAGAAAAAAAAATAAACAGTTTTTGTGATTCATTAATTATAACAAGAGACTGAAAAAATGTAATTCTACTTATTATAATTTTTCTATATAATGGAATAATTGTAAGATAGATATACCCTCTGTGATGGTGATGATCCAGTGAATAATGTGTGCATGGCATTGAATTACACAACATGGATAAAGGCATCCACTATAAAGAAATATTTATATCTCAGAATATCTTTGGAAATCATGTTATCTCGATTGCATCATCCAAGTAAATTATATCTTCACAATATTTCTAGATCCTGAATACGCCAATGTTCTTTGGTTCCATTTGGTAAAGGTCTTGAAATAATGAAAGGAAGTATCTTTTCCTGAAGCTCCTCTTCAGCTATAATGTTATTGTCAATAACACTATTTTCGGGCGTATATAACCTTCGCGCTCCATTGTTAAGTTGTGAGATACGCAGACCCAATATTCTAGTTTTTTCATATTTTGTCATAATCGGCGTTGTGGTGTGTTTTGTGTCAATAATATCACCATTTTTGTTTCTTGTGACGTTTGCTAAGACAGCAATTTCGCCATAATCTTCAATCATTTCTTGAGTATGATTATTTATAATATAATTTAGTTTTTCTTCTGCAACAAGCTTACCATCAATCGGGTCATCGTCACTTTCTTCCGATTCATAATTTTCATCATCGTCAGAACTCTCAACATTAAATTTACTAGCCAATGAATTGTTTGCTTGTATCGAACCGCCCCGTTCACTATCACTTTCTAGACCATCTTCTACAACATCATCTACAATATTGTCATCGACAACATCATCGTCGACAACACCATCTTCTTCTTCATCTACAATATCATCATCTTCCACACCTTCCACACCTTCCACACCTTCCACACCTTCTACATCTTCTTCTTCACCTACAACGGGTTCGTTTCCTTCTCCTAGACCCGACTTTTCATCTGAATACTGAGGAGTTTCCATTTCTAGAACGTTTATTATATCACTCTAAATAATTCTTAAATCAATTTTTTTTTATGGTTTCCACGAAAAATTGCAATTGTAACATAAGTAAGTATATTTCATGTTTTTGTCATCAACGCGAACATAAATAACATCTGATTTGTCTTGACCTTTATTTGAAGAACATTCTAAATTCGGGCACTTAATGCTATTTACATGTGGCAGGGTTGGATCAAATCTGGTGTATTCATTAATTCTCATATTTCTATCATCATTATTTACTGAATATTCATAAACCTTAAGATTTGCTGTTTTGAGAATTTCGGTATCTTCGTAACAACAATTTTTACAGAAATGAACTAACTTCCCATCATCGTTCTTTTGCATATAGTACATGTTGTCGCACTTCTTACAAAAATCCATCGTTTACTATAAAGTGTTGTGATAATTTTAATTTCAATTTTTGTTTATTATCTTACAAGCCCGTGTATACAATTCACTATAATTCAACGCAGCACGCATATCGTATATTTGCAAATATATTTTAGCATCTTCCTCCTTATCTTTTAAATTTGAGATTTCAAAGAGAATTTCATGCTTACATTTGTTAAAAGTTTCCTTTATTTTGGCAATCAATTCCGGATGTTGCACAGGTATTTTTTCAATGTTTGAAATATAATACAAAATTGTAAATTCGTAATTTTTAAATTCGATAATTTTGTTATACTGTAAAATACTATTCATATTGGCAGTTGTCACACCCGGTTCATTCATTAATGGCATCTCATTTAGAGTTGTTTGCAGTGTCAAAAGAATAGAGCGGATTGTTTGGCAAGCACTCCATTGGTCTCCACTCCACGTATTCAAAATAGAAAGACAAACCTTCCCATTTCTATATAGGTTAGGATTAAATCTGGTTTTTCCATCGTTCGACTTGAATATAACTTTTGGCGGCTTAAACGGATATTCTTCTGAAAAAATAAACTCAAATATATAGTTCCCGTAACTATATGGTGTATCTTTAGGTCCAATAATCAAAGCGTGACCTTTAAGTATATTTTCTTCATCTGGAAAATAGTAAATATTCTCAATTGGACTTTTCATCATGTCTTTAATATCAATAATGACACGTTTGAAACACGGCTTCATTTATATTACTATTGTTACTCGTTTAAGTAAATGTGAAAAATATAAAAAATTGATTTATTATCGAAGTCTAAAAGAAATATCATACTATATCATAAGTATGGCTCTTGACAAAAGTCTGAAAGATTTCATAACAAAAGACAAGTCTCTCGCAAATTACATAAAGATAGGCGATCCGGCACTTGGTGTTTTTGGGAATAAATATTTCATATCTCCAGAAAAACACAAAGAGTTTGAGAAAGCTTACAGGAAACATGTATTTAGTGATACCAAAGAAGCTTATCTGGTCGAACGTCAATTAGAATTTGGCAAGATTGTGATTGACTTAGACTTCAGATATACGCAAAATATCACAGAAAAGCAACATACAGAAGACCATGTGCACGACTTTGTTGAGTTATGTATCAATGGTTTGAAGTATTTGTTTTGCGACACTGTTGATGAAATGATAGAGTTTTATGTTTTCGAAAAAGAAGATGTCAATGGCCTAGATACCGTCACAAAGGACGGTATCCATATTATGATAAATATAATTGCGGATTTTGCTACAAAAATGCTACTTAGAAATTATTTGTTGGAAAATATAAATGATGTTTGGGAAGACCTTCCACTTACAAACGACTGGAATAGTGTTATTGACGAAGGTGTCATGAAGGGCCATGCGGGGTGGCAATTATACGGTTCTCGTAAACCGGGCAATCAACCATACAAACTCAAGTACTTGTTTCAAACCACCACTAAAAATGATCGTATTGACATTGAAAGAGTGGATATTCAATTTATTGATTTCAATAAGTACTTTCCTCGTTTCTGTGCCAGAAATACCGATAATTGTCACAAGTTTCATTTGAATGTTTCGCTTCAAGATGCTTATGAAAGGGTGACAAACACAATGTCTAAAAAATTAAAAGTCTCGAAAACTAAATGCAATAAACTGTCTGATATTCGAAGTTCAGATGACCTCGACGCAATGATACAATCGCTATTTGATGACGCAAATACAAATTATAACATTAAAGAGATACACAACTATACCATGGCTCTCCCGGAAGAATATTGGGGGGGCGGGAGTTACGATAAATGGATACGAGTTGGCTGGGCTCTCAAAAATACCAACGAAAAACACCTTCTAACTTGGATAAAATTCTGTAGTCAGAGCGATGATTTTGATTTCGAACACAACGACGCATACGAAAAGTGGGAGAACGGAGAACTAAACTCAGAAGAAGGTCTTTCATATAAGTCAATCATATATTGGTGTAAAATCAGTAATCCAGATGAATACAAAAGAATATACAGCAATACAGTTGATTATTACATTTATTACTCTTTCAGGAATAATACAGAATGCGATTTGGCTAAGACATTACACGAAATGTTTAAGTCTCAGTACGTTTGTACTAGTATCACAAATAATATTTGGTATGAATTCAAAGACAATCGATGGGAACCAAATGATCGAGGTACTGCACTTAGGGTGAAAATCTCAACATCCATGTACGAAAAATACGAGGAAAAATTATTTGCATTCCAAAGTACAATTACCGCAGCACAAAATAATATGATTTTGTCATCTTCCGGAAAAAACGATAATGATGAAAAACTCACACTGAACAATATGAGTAATCAGATTGTCGACGATTTCAAAGACAGCTCCGGCGATGACGCAAAAGACTTCATCAAAAAAAGGAATGAGATGACCGCAACTTGTAGACTGTTAAAGAAGTCAAACACTAAAAGTAATATCATGAAAGAAGCCCAAGAGCTTTTTTGGGACAAGCATTTCTATAATAAACTCGATAAAAATCCCTATTTGTTAGGATGTACAAACTGCGTTATTGATTTCAAAGAACGTGTACATAGATGCGGTAGACATGATGATTATGTATCTAAATCTACCAATTTAATATATCAACCAATTGAATATTACAAAAAGTGTAAACCAAAAGTCATTCGCGAAATAGAAGACTTTATGAAACAATTGTTCCCCGATATTATAGATGAGACTACATCACAAGTAGATTCATCTCTTAGAAACTATATGTGGGAGCACATGGCATCGACTTTATTGGGTACAAACGAAAATCAAACATTCAATATTTATAACGGTTCTGGTGCGAATGGCAAATCAAAAATGGTCGAGCTCATCTCGTTGGTACTAGGAGACTACAAAGGCACCGTTCCGATTAGCCTCATCACACAAAAACGTTCAAACATTGGCGGTACTTCTTCGGAAATATACAATTTAATTGGAACCCGATATGCAGTAATGCAAGAACCGTCGAAAAATGATAAAATTAATGAAGGTATTATGAAAGAGCTCACTGGCGGCGATCCAATTCAATGTCGCGCCCTTTTCAAAGACAGTGTAACATTTCTTCCTCAATTTAAACTGGCTGTGTGTACGAACAACATGCTAGATGTTACAAGTAACGATGATGGAACTTGGCGTCGTCTTCGTAAAGTGGACTTTGTTTCCAAGTTTACAGAACATCCATACAAAGATCCGAAGTTTCCGAGAGAAGACTACCCTTATCAGTACAAAATCGATAAAAAGTTGGACGAAAAGTTCAAAACATGGGCGCCAGTTTTACTGTCGATGCTTGTAGAAATATCGTACGAAAAGCAAGGTCGTGTTGTGGATGTTGCGCCGGTAATGGCGTCAACCGAACAATACAGAAAAGATCAAGATATCATTTTCGAGTTTCATGATGCAATGTTTGAACCTAGGCCATCCGATAATGGGTTTGGAATACGCCAACGCGAGATATTGAGTAAGTTCAAAGATTGGTATGGGAAAATGTATGTGGGTAAAGCAATGCCCAGCGGCAAAGAAGTACATGCTTTCTTAGAAAAGAAATATGGTAGATATCCCAATCAAACGGGGTGGCTGAAGTTCAGCTACAAAAATTCATATGATGCAATGGAGGGAATGAACGAATAAATTAAACAAAAGTTTCTTTCAAAAAAGCACTTTTAGGTCCAGAGTTTGTGATTGACTTACTAATTGAATGAACACTACTTCGCAGTATACTGTATATATAGAATATGAGGAACGGAAACATCAAGATAATGATGTAAAAATACCATTTTTTTTTAATATCTAATTGATTATTGATTGTCAAATAAATGATCACACCAGAAATAATGAAATAATACAAGTATGTTATCATTGTATTTAATTTTTCAATTTTTGATTTTATTTCGCTTCGATACACAAACTTTCTTGAGTTTAACATATCGTCATCGTTGTTTTTTTCTCCCATCTCTGCCTCCTTTTTTTCAAGTTTTTTATAAATATTATTTATCTCGGACAACTGTTCCAACTTGTCTTCATTGCCTATACAAGCTTCACAAGACGAAACTCCATTAATTTTGTTCTGAATGTACTTTTTGCGTTCTCCTATGAAATACTTGTATAAAGTGTCACCATATTTCCCTTTTAAATAAGTTTCTTCTTTATCAAGTAAATTTTTTACATAGTCATTTCCATTTTCAACAATTTCGTAATATTCCCCGCTTTTCGACATACCAATATCAGATTGTTTCATAACACCACCAGAAGAATAAGTGATTCCGCCATCATCTGTAAAAATTCCGGGACATTTATCTTTCAGCCATTTGGTATCCGAATCATTAAACAAATTATCTAAAAGGGTCATTATATAAACTACGAAGAATTATTTTTCATTATATTGTAACACTTATTTGAGATAATGTCTTCTTGCTCGTACAGCGGTATATCCGAATCTTGCATAAATCTTGTGTTATTTTTACCCGGATAACGGGGTGGACGTATATGAGCATATTCATCGTAAGTTACATCGTCTCGTACCATAATATCGTAAACACCTTTGATTGCATAAAGTACAAATACAACTAAACCTATTGTAATGAAAGACACGAAGACACCCTCACTCATCAAATTCAGCTTATATACGAATGAAATACCTAACATGAAAAAGACAATATATACGAGTTGTTTCGTAATTTGCAGTTGATGGTTCCTTCGATTTGAGTAGTATGTCTTCACTTCCACCATCCTATTTTTATTGTGAAGGTCGTCTTCTATTGTTTCGATATCTCCAGAGACAATTTTTATCTCTTCTTTTATCATTTTGTCCATGGTGGAATTGTAATCTTTATTATTATCTAAGTTACGTTTTCTATTTGAAATACTCTTCAATAGTTGAATATTACTATTTGAAACAGTTTCGTTTAACTCTTTGTCGGCGTTTAAAGCGTTCATCGCCGGAATATCGAGTGAAAAATTTAATTTGTCTTTACTACTAGAAACTTCGCGATAACTCAAATAATCGTTAATAGGCTTTGACAGCTTGTTTTCTTGTAACTCTACCAATTTTAGTTTTTTATAATCATCATTGTAATTATCGCCACCATCACCCATCAAATATGGAAGTTCTTGCATATAACTTGTTTTTGTTACACTCATCTATAATATATCAACTAAATAAAAATTGATACATTATTTTTGTTTACTCATTTTGTAATTTCATACAAAGAAATCATGAATTGTTCATGA
>Ga0228666_1000949_pt1 | contig 13784 bp, 12 predicted proteins | sample 80DmetaG_FD_182702 | JGI IMG/M metagenome (GOLD analysis project Ga0228666, IMG submission 182702) | Seawater microbial communities from Monterey Bay, California, United States - 80D | ecosystem: Environmental > Aquatic > Marine > Coastal | place: USA: California | collected 2016-10-11 | reverse complement strand
TGCATCCAGTGAGAAATAAAGATTTGGATTTTTATCAGCTTAAGTCACAATCGCATAAAAAGATTTGGTGGTATTGCGAAAAAGATCCTAACTTGTCTCATTTTTTTGAAGATAATATTGCAAATAGAACAAAACATGGTGAATTTAGGTGCCAAATTTGTGATAGTGCGGGTGGTAAACGAAAAGACCTAATGAGTCATTGGAATTACCAGCATTACATAGATAATAAAGTGTGTGAAGCGGCAACCATCCCTACACTTTATGATTTTGGTATAAATTCAAGAAAAAAAGCTTATTGGAAATGTCCAAACGGTCATTCTGAACCAAATCCGGTATCGATAGTTTCCAAAACCTCCAGAGGGATGGGAAAAAAACAGAAAACTGCAATATGCACTAGGTGCCATTCTATTGCTCATACTCATCCTGAAATTTCTAAACTTTATGACACTGGAAGAAATGAAAAAAATATCTGGGATCTTTCAGCAGGATGTAGTGATGAAGTTTATTGGATATGTGACAAAGGTCACTCTTATCCTATGAAGATAAATGTAAAAATCCGGGACTTTGGCAAATGGGCTGGTAATGGGTGTAGTATTTGTTTGGGGCGACTCATTATACCAGAAATAAATAGTTTTGCCGTGAAGCATCCAATTTTGCTTAAAGAATGGGATTGGGAAGAAAATGAGAAAATTGGTATATCGCCTTATCATCTTGGTTCAGGATATTCTCAAGATGTTTATTGGATATGCAGGCTGCACGGTACCTACCCAGCTAGCATTGGAAACCGAACAAATAAAAGTCGTCAAACAGGTTGCCCTGATTGCAAATCACAAACCTCTAGAAATGAACTGAGAATATACTTTGAATTTAAAGCTATTTTTGGCAGCGTCACACATCGTGATAAAAGTTTTGGTAGTGAAATTGATGTCTACTTGCCAAAGTTTAAATTAGGGATTGAATATGATGGTGCGTTTTATCACAAAAACAAGATTGAGGGTGATAAGAAGAAAATTCAGGATCTAAATGATAAAGGTATACAACTCATACGAGTTAGAGAAAAACCCCTTGTAAAAATTGGATATAACGATGTTGTGGTTGAAAAAAATAAACTTTTTTCCCACACTGATTTTATTGTCCTAGTTAAAAAAGTTATCAAAATTCTATCTGGGGAATTATCAGAAGATTTGATTTCTAGGTGCCAAAATTATTTTAAAAGTGGAACTTTTCTTGCTGAAGATGAATATACTGATACCGTTATTAACAGATTTCGAATGCCAAAAGATGAGTCATTAGCCTTCAAATATCCTGAGATAGCTTCAGAATGGGATTATGAAAAAAATTTTCCTTATGGGCCTAGTATCATAAGCCCCGGTAGTATTGGAAACGCTTCTGGTAAATTGTTCTATTGGAAATGTTGGGAAAATTCAGATCATGATAGTTATCCGATGCCGGTTTATTCAAGAACAGGCAAGAACAAATCTGGCTGTCCTTATTGTTCTGGTAGGTACGCAACAGCTAATAATAACCTAGAATTAAAATATCCTGAGCATGCAAAAATGTTTGATCGAGCAAAAAATTTTTCAGACAATGGTGAACAACTTTTTGCTTCAATGATTAAACCATATTCTGGTGTCACATATAATTGGATATGTCCCAATGGGCATGCTTTCTCACATACACCTGATGAACTTGTACGTAAGAAAGACTACCTCGGTTGTAATACATGTCGAGATATTGCGATTTCGAATGGAACCCATGAATTTAATAACCAAAAATTTGATCATAATGAAATTATTGAACTCTATTTAAAAGCGGTCACATATGAAAATATTGCTAAACAGGTAGGATGCTCTATTGGTAACGTGGGTAAAATAATTGCACAATTTAAAAGAGATAATGGTATTAAAGTTCAAGCTAGAGTGACTGATGCTGTTTTCTGTAAAGAATTGAATCGACATTTTCTATCACCAATTGATGCAAAGTTAGCACTAAATAATCTTGGTTATACAGCTGATAATATTCTATCGGTCTTGCGTAGAACCCAAAAGTTTACCAGTGGATTTAGCTTTGTTTACTCTTGGTTAAGTGATGAAGAAATCATAAAACAGGATCCAGCCAACTTTGTTGAATTCGTGCCTGGACGAAACACTAATAGTTCACAAGCAGTTCGTTGTATTGAATTGAATTTAGTATTTGAGTCTAAAAGTGCAGCCGTAACTGAGATGAAAAAAAATGGTTATCCACCATTTATCCAACGTACTTTGAATAAAGCGCTTAAAACAGGTGGAGTTGCTGGTGGTTATCATTGGGAATTAATGAAGGATCCAGATCTGAATTAAGATATCAATCTCGAATTATTGTAATCATTGCCGCAAAGAAAAGCCATCTAAATAGACTCTCAGAGTCGAAATAAGAGTGTCTGAGCAATGCTTACAGTGCTTTACTTTACACCTTTGAACCAAACGTTATCACCATCGCTAGCAGCATATATCCAGCCAGGTGATGCAGAGGCTACAGCCCACGCTCCACTTTCAGGTAAATATTCTTCAAGTTTTGTTGTGGAAATACCTGCATTTAATGGAATTTCAAAGTTAACTGAAATGGTCACCATCAATTCATCATCATATGAAATTTTAACTGATGTATTATCGCTAGAGCATTCGAGTTCTATATAGTCTGTATCAGCAAAGAAGTGATCTGGATCATCATCTAGATCGCTAGGGTCAAATTCAAATGACAAATTAGGTAAAAGTAACTCACAAGCCTCTTTATGTTTGTTATCGCTACAAAGGTTTTTTAACTTATTCACTAAGCTCTGAACATCATCGTCTTCAATTTCATTTTCATCGACAACACCCCGTTTAATTTGAAATTCAAATAAACCAATATCACCTTCTTTTATTTTTAAGTTTTCCATAATATTCACCCAAGAAAGTATCTCAATTTGACTTTAATAGTCATACTTTTTATCGTTTATGAATTCATACAAAGCAAGAGAAAACAAATGAAATTATTATACATATTATTTGGTGTTGTTGTTTATTTGATATGTTTTGCTTATCCAAGTTTTGCCAATCAGCCTGAATTCTTTATTAAAAGTGCTGATACAGATAGTGAAATAAAAGCTCCTCGGCGGTCTGATTATGGGGATGACTTGTTTGTAAGAGATGAGGGGCAAGAATACCTAATTCAAACTGATGAATTAGCCTATTGGAACTACGACAAAGAAATTATTCATACAGCAGACCTTGATAATGATGGAGTAAACGAAGCCATAGTTGCAGCCAGCGATGGTGGGGGGCATGGGATAATAAAATATTTCATTATTTCAAAAAGAGGTGAAAATTTTTACAGTGTTTATGAAAGCAATGATTTTGAGGGGTGCTGTCTCAAATTATTGAAGGGAAATATCTTATCTGTTTTTAAATATGACAAAGGAATTGGTGTAACATCACAGGTTCAAGAAATATTATTATTTGAATTTCAGAAGGGTAATTTAAATCTTTTATCTAAATCACAAAATGAAGCATTAATTCCTGCATATAGCGAAATAAATTCACATGAAATAGATCAGAATATTGGATCAAAATTTATAACTGGATATTATGACAGTGATACAGAAATAGATAAATTAGTTTGTAATTATTGGAAGAGGTGGGGTTCTGCTAAATGTGAAGTTCACTCTTCAATTTATGGAGTTGTCAAAACCAATTATGGTTGCAAACGAGTTGGCATATTAGCAACTAAAACGCGAGGTATCGTAGACTTAGTTTGCAATAGATTTAACAAATTAACCTTCGATGGAAATGTTTATTATATTCAAGAATAAACTATGTCTTTTTAATTAAAGTATTTGCTATCTCTATTTGGTAATCATCTTGAATTTTTAAGAGTGATTTGAGTTTTAGAGGAGATCTATTGGTATAGAAATTATTTGAAAAAGCAAATATGCCCCGCTCAGCGATACCTCGATCTAATTGAAAAGTTTTTTCTATATTTTCCAGAAAAGTTAAATAGGAATAGTACGAAATATTTTTTCCAGTCAGTGCTTTTAGAATTGCTTTCATTCGTGTATCATAAATGTATAAAAAATTCTTTTGATCCCGGAACCACGACCAAAAGAAAAAGTGTTTACTCCCAAAGTTTAGTCCTATCCGATCTAAATCTTCAACAGACTTAACTAGTTTCATCAAGGTCGTTTCGTTTAATTTATCTTGTGCAGCAACATCAGTTAGTTCCTTTACAACTTGCAAATAATTATTTGCAAAATCTTTTGGATTAGAAATGCGTAACGGTAATTTACCTTTAACTGGCCAGTAACATAATTTACCCATTTTCCCTCCCCATCCTTGAATTAAGTCAAAAATAGTAAGTATTTCTTCAGTAGAAATTTGATCTAAATCCGCTTGTTGGATTTTTCCTTTCAACTCATCCAAAAGATATTCAGCATTTTTATATTCTCTAGCGTTTATCAGCCCACCTCTTTCAGCATGCTCTAAACCTATCTTTGTCGTGTTATTTGTTTCGAAAGGTAATTTGCTGTAAAATGTGTGATTTGATGCCCAGTATTTATAATCAATATTTGGTATTTTTATCATAATTTCTTTGCTCCTTATCTTTTTTTTATTTTTAGTAACCGCTGTTAATTCCAATAAACGTGCATTGCATCTTTTTACAACTTCATCGTCACCCAACCGCTCAGCATTCGCCATCAAGCTCTTAATTTTTTCTAAATTAGTAGCTTCATGCACATTGTCTTTTGTTACAAATTCAGTTTTTTTCATCATATTACCCCAATTACTTAAATCTTAATTTTACGTTATTATTTTTTAATCATTGCCATGTTATATCAATCGTGCCGCCAATAGTGGAAAAGCCAGAAATGCTTGGATTAATTTCATTCTTTCCTGATATCCAACCACTTGATGGATGCAAAGTTTCATAGGTGACAAGCCATTTATTTTTACCCTTGTGGTGACAATTTATATTTTTAACATCCCCATTTCGAGCAACTGCTTGCGGTACTTTAGATGGTTTCGAGCTACGTGATAGTGCTACTGCACCCATTAAAAGACCAGCTTTTGCAACTTTCGAGGAACCTGACTTTCTTTTTTCTTTGTGTTCATTATAACGACCTATCTCTCCTGGCAGTTCAAAAATTGCTTTGATGGGATCAATGATCATAAGCTGAAAGAGTAATTTAGGAATTTTTAAGAATACCTTAAACAATGGCCAACCAATGCGTTTTACAATGATCCAAATGATTGCAAATGCTATGCCGTTTACTAAAGCTAAAAATATATTTTCATTTATTAAATTAAAATTATTCATTGTAGTTATTGCATCATTGTCATTTGATGCAATATTCAAGTCACTTGATTTAAAAAAATCTTCCCAAGTAAGTAATGCAAGCACGACAAGAAAGCAGTAAAATATATTTAATAAAAAACGCTTTATTTTTTTAAACATAATCTTACAAAACCTAATATTATAAATTTACTCAATAACTCATTATTATTCTAAAAATCACTTATGGCTGTTTTTTGGTTTAATATCATCCTGCGAATTGTCTGCGATATACTTGCAGAAATTTTCATAGAAAGATTTGTCATAAAACATATATTTTTTGTATTTTTCTTAATCTGTGATTTCGAAAATTTCTATATTATCAGCTAAAGTTGCTTCAGATTCATGTAACTCGCCATCTGGTTTTAGCAACTTCACATCGTAAACTTTTACTTCTGTATTAGTATCTTCACTATCAAGACCATCATATTATATTTGCATAACCTCAATAGCTCTGCCTGTGTTACCTAAATTATAATGGTAAAACCATACTTCAAGTTTTTCAGGATCGTAATCTTCCTCAACTTCACATTGATATATCAGCCCCTTTGATGCCATTTCTTCAATCAGAAAAAATTGATTTTCAACCTCATCTTCAATAACAACAGGTTCTGAAATTTCTTCCTCATAATCATTGGGATCAAATGGTTTACGTTCATTGTTGAAAATTATTTCAATATCTAAGTCTGTACCAATACCAGTTTCATTGTTCTCTCCAAGAATGTCTTCAAAATCGTCACGGTCAAATGAATCACTTTCTATCGCAGCAATTACATCATTAACTTGATCCTTTGGAACTAGGCCCCAGCTTGTCTCTAGTAGCCAGCCGTAAATCTCTAATTTTGCCATTTTTAACTCCTAAAACTATACACTAATAAAAAATGCATCATTTCTGAAAATCACTTGTTTAATTTCTAACAACTATAAATCGTCACTATCTTTTGCGAATGGACCTTTATCAAGTGCTGAGATTGCGTCTGATTTATGATCTGCATCAAACGTCAAATTCAGATTTTCAAATTCTTTAGTTTCATAATCTTCATATGAGCGCAAACTAACGTCTGTTGCTCCTGCTTTTAGTGCAGACTTAAATGCTGATAATCCTGCTTCAATATCTTTTGTATAAACATCGACTGATACTTTCATTTTATAGCTCCAATGGTTATGAATTATTTTTAATTTATAATTCATTAAATTACGTATCAATGTCAATTAGATACTTTGATACCTATACTTATGCACAGTTGCTTGAAAATAAACCATAAATTATATCAACTTGAGTTATATTAAAAAATTTTAAAGGTATCTTTTATGGTAAAAAAAATATTTCAGAGTTATCCAAACAAATTCCAGGAAGTCTTGATTTTAGAATTGAAGTTGCATCAGCTTGTGCAGAAAGTGGCATCGAATATCACACATTTGCTGAGCAATATGATCTTGATGCAGATGAATTAAATCAATGGGCAATTGATTATCTTGGCGAAGGGCTTGATGACACATCCAAAAATGAAAAGAAAGATACAGTCACGTCTGAAAGCGTAAAAGATGAAATATTATTTGATACAGTTCAGCATATTGCACTTATCAAAGTATCAGATGACATTGGTTGGGCAACTGCTGATGGCACTGCAAAGAAAAACCTCACGATACTTAGCAACTCAACTACTTTTAAGGAATATTATTTCATTGGGTCTGACATTACGAAATCCTCTGGCAGTCCCTCAGATGAAGCACTGGGAGACGCTGAGCAATTATTTATTAATGAATTAATATCTGAAAATACACATCCACTTCCAAGTTGGCTATCAGAAGATAGCAATTGGCGTGAATTTCTAATGGGAACGATTCATCAAGACTTTGATGACTTTGAATATGAAACAGGTCTTTCAGTAGATTTTGGGTCAGAGGGAGAAATTAACTTTGATGATAATATTGGAAAAATTGGATTAAGAGTTTCATCTATAAGTGAAACAAACATAAAACTCTCTGAAGATGGCCTAACAATCTCAGGAGAAACTTATTCAACTGATGATGATTTATATCAAGTTTTAGAACAAGGTGAAGTTCGTTATGGGCTTTTTCCATAAACAAGATTTAGTTTCATTTGAGACATAAACCTTCTGATAAATAAAATATGATTAAATCATGTTTTATGTTCAAACCCTTATCATACCTATCATATGTGTCATATTAAGGCACAATATATGATAGATATGACAAGTATGATAGCTACTGAGCTATGATCCTTCCTTCTTTTTAACAGAGCATACAAATTAAAATAAAACTTATTAAGGAAGCATATTTGATTTTGTGTAAAATTCTGTATCCTCGTCTGATATTCCATATCTTTCACATGTAAAATACTCTCGTTGGTCAGTCCAAGAAAATTTATTAATTTCAAATTTATATATTCCTTTATCATAAAAAATATCATTGTTAGGTAATTTTACACCATTGTTTAAAGCCTTAATGCATTCGCTAAGAGTTGGATAATCCAATTCAATAAGATTAAACCCAGTTCCCTTTACGATGGGATAATAGAGTTTTCTATTAATCTTAAATTTAACAATTTTTTGAAAATCTCCAAAAGATATTGTAAAAATTTTCTTTAATCTGGTGTCATAATTTGATGCGAGATCTTTTTTCCGAATTTTATACGCTTCAATCCATTTGATATTTTTACCGCTTATAATGGGTTTTGCTTTTTTATTATCGTAACTCCATGAAAATAGTTCATTTAATTCAGTGGAATTCATTCCTGTAGGTATTCTGAATTTACCTTCAAACTCAATATTTGTATCAATGTTAGTTGCAACAGTTAATGGGGTGTTTAAAATATTTATTGCTTTTGCCTTACCATCTGCGTCTTTTTCTGATCCATATGCAATCATTTGTAAATTGATTTTCTTTAAAATTATTTTATCAATATCTTTTATTACTTTTCTTCGCTGTCGGGCGTCTATTGTGAATTGCTTATTATCTTGAATTAGATATCTAAAAGTTAAAATGGAACTGTTTGGCAAAGATAATATGAGTTTATTAATTGCGGCCTCATTTAGTGGCATACCATCAAATGAAGTATTTAAGAAATCTGAGACTTTAAAAAATGGAAGTTCTAGATATTTAGAAAATAAATTTGTTAAATCAATCTTGAGCATAGATATTAGATATTTATCCTGCCTAAAAGTATTATATAGTTCATTCAACATAAGTGCCTTTTTCTTTGATGAAATATACGAATGATCGACCAGCACAGCTTTTATATTTCTTCTTAAATCCTCGACTTCGTTATCTACATAATCGTCATTTTTTTCACTGACTTGTGTTTTTTCACTGACTTTTGTGCAAATACGGGTTAAATCTTCAATGCTTTGTTTTTTATCTGGGTTGATACCTTTAATCCCTTTAATGTTAGCACCACAAAGATATATGTTTTCTAAATTGCTCCCAACTAAGTTGGCATTCTCAAGGTTAGCATTTTCAAGATTTGCTCCCTTTAATATCGAATAGTTGAGGAATGCCCCTTTTAGGTTAGCGCCTTTGAGGTTCGCTTTGCTAAGTTTAGTGGAGAAAAAATACATTCCAGAAAGATCTGCATTTTCTAAATTTATTTCAGATAAGTCACATTTTGGACAACCATTAGATGCTTCTAATGTAGCCAACTTCTCTCGCCTCTTTTGTTTGTCAATCTTATCATTTTTATCTACATAATCGCCATTATTTTTATCAACTTGTGTGCAAATAAGTGCCATGTCTTCAATGCTTTGTTTTTTTATAGAAGAAAGTCCCTTTGTTTGTTTGAGATTTGCTCCGCATAAATTTACACCTTTAAAATTGGTACCTTCTAAGTATGAGTTTTCAAGATCAGCATTTGCAAAATTTGCTCCCTTTAGTTTTGTATAAGAAATTGAAGCACCTCGAAAGTTAACTCCGCTCAAGTCGGTATTTGTTAGGTTGGTTAAATTTAGATTTGCGTCACTAAGGTTTGCACCACTCAGGTTTGCACCACTCAGGTTTGCACCACTCAGGTTAGCATAACTTAGATTGGCACTGCTTAAATTGGCTGAGACTAGATTCATTCCGTATAGATTTGCTCCAGCTAAGTCACAATGAATACAACTATTATATTTCTTTAATTTATCTAAATCTTTTTGGTCATACCCAAAACTTAAGTTTGGAAAAAATATTATCATCAAAGTAAATATTTTTAAAATAAATTTATGAATATCGCGGTAAATAAAAAAATTTATCAAATTTATTATCCTTTTAAACTTTTTAAAAACGATAAGAGGTTACCATTTTGATGTCAAAAGAATACTCTTTCATGCGCTATTTTATTTATCATAAATAACTTAAATCTTTAAATAACACCTCGGACATATCGGACATGTGGACACCCCTTTAGGGGTGTGTCCGTGTCTGTCCGTTTGAGTAATGTATGCGGACGTGTAGGACATGTCCGTCATTTGTCCTGTCCGTCTGGTTCATCAATACACCAAATCTTATTTTTATATTCGCGGATATAATCATATTCTTGCAGCCAGTTACGCGTCTCGAACCACGGGCCTTTAGTGTTGGGGGCGTAGATTCATTGGACGGGGGTTTTGTTTGGTAACTGCATCTCTATTTACGCCTCTTCAACGGCATTCAGAAATTGGATAGAAGTGAACCGGCATCAAGCTACATGCCGATCCACAGGAAGTTTCAGTTTTGATGGTGCGCAATAAGCACTCGATTAGGCGTCGCTACCGCCCAAAACTGTGTCAAGTTGTAGATCCTTTAAAATCGCATCCTGTATCGGTTGGGTTTTGTGATTAATCTCACTTACACCCCAAGTCATACCCACAACGCTCCGGGTTGGACGCTGCCCTGCAGGCATGTCTGCAAGTGAACAATACAAATCAACTACAAGCTGTGGATCTGGCCTTTCAGGTCCATTTAGCATCTCAGCAAAACCGGAGAGCATTGCATCAGGTACATTGGCCAATTCACCATATTCGGCAATGATCTTTTTGCGTGCCGCCGGTCGTCCGATATTGATCAGATTGGTGCCAAATGGCCCTGGTTCTACAAGCGTGATGTCCACACCGAAGCCGGAAACCTCATACCGCAGTGCTTGCATATAGGCCTCAAGGGCGTGTTTCGTGGCGGCATAAGTACCAAAGAACGGCCCTGTCATGCGGCCCAGACTTGAACTGCAGTTGATTATTAATCCAGAACCTGCTGCACGCATTCCAGGCAGTACGGCTTGTGTGGCACGGATTGCACCAAAATAGTTGGTTTCCATCAAGTCACGTGATTGCTGCAAGCTAAAGGCCTCGGTTAAGCCGAGATCCATAATACCAGCATTGTTTATTAAGATGTCGACAGGGTTCGCCGCTATGATAGCAGCGAAGCCGCTTGTGACGGCATCGTCGCTGTTCATATCCATTTCGATAATTGAGATGTTGGTTGAATGGGCTTCAAGGGCTGCCTTTTGGGTTGCGTTACGTCCGTTGACATCACGCATGATACCCCAAACGCGGTAACCGCGATCCGCAAAATCTCGCACGGCACCCTCACCAAATCCGCTACTTGTTCCTGTAATAACAACTGTTTTAGTTGGTTCTGACATAGTCGATTCTCTTTCTTGATTAATTTGTTACAAGGTGGTATTAAACTAATAAATCGAAAAGGCAATATAAAAATACTGACTGGTATAAAATTATGACAACTGAGCATAAATCCCCGCGCGGTAGACCTAAAACCATGAGCGCTGAAAAGGTACTTGAGGTTGCCATAGAAGCCTATTGGCAGAACGACCTAGCTGATGTTTCGGTCAATTCGATTTGTCGGGCAGCACAAGCCTCAAAACCCTCGGTGTATCGCGAATTTGGCAATGAAGATGGTCTCACCCGTGCTGCTCTCGAAAGTTATGCTGAGCAACTATTGTCAGATGTGTCCAAGATTTTGCAGTCAGGGCAGGGCATGAATGAAACGCTAGATGCCCTCATTGATTTTATCATTACAGATGCGCGTTTAGAAATAGGATGCCTTTTCCATAAGATGCGCGCCGGCAAGAACAGGCTTGGACCAAAAACTCGCGAGTTGGTGGAAGAGTTGAATCGCGCTGCTCAAGGTAACTATCAGACATTCTTTCAAGATCAGCGCAGCACTGGCGAATGGTATGGCACCGTTTCGACTGATGTGGCAGCAAAATATCTAGGCGAACAGATAGCCCTTGCCTTAGCGCAACGCGCCTCTGGAGAAAATGCTACTACCATTCGAGAGATTTTGAGCTTGGCCCTTTCAGTGTTTCGGTGACAATGAGGTCGTCAAAACCCCTGCAGGGGCATTGTCAGACAAACTTGACGTCCCATTGGTTGATGCCTAATTTTTATGAATGACAGCACATAATCCATTGTGAAAGTGATGAATTATTTAATTCTAACCCATATCTCATTAGTTATCTTACGGTCCACTGGCGCCAAACATACTCTGCGCAGTTATAGTCTTCTTTAATTTTTCGTTCTTGCTTGAGACAATGCTCTGCCCAATCAAATGCTGACCAATTGAGACCTGATGCTGCTTGGTGTTCGCAACTCACCATTGTTAACATTTCTTCTGCCACTTCACATGGTGTAGGCCATGGAATGTAGGTTGTGTACTTTGTGTATGTTCTAGTAAAACTATTGCAACAATTACATTTCTTACGGAGGGTCTCACCTTCAGTGCTGGAGCTGATGATGCTTTTGCAAAGCTACAACTACAGATGATGGGTGCTTTTGCTGAGTTTGAAAGAAACATCATACGCAAGAGACAAGCTGAAGGCATAGCAAAAGCTAAAGAGCGTGGTGTGTATGAGAATAGAACTAGGAAGACGACAATAGATCGTGATGAAGTAAAGAGACTTAAAGCTGATGGTCTATCAACCTATAAGATTGCTGATGCAATGAAGATCTCTAGAATGTCTGTGCATAGAATACTTAATCAGTCTGCGTAGTTTTCTTAGCGAAGGCACATTTGGCACACCATGTACCTGAATTCTTTATGTGGTCAGGCTTTTGCCACCATCTATGACCTTCACTACATTCCCACTCAAGTTTAGTATCTATATTGATATATTCAGTAGATATAAGTTTTCCACCTCTTGCTTCTGCTATCAGAGATAACTCTATCAACGGGTTTTGAGGTAGATAAGCTGTTGAATAGTCTGGCTTGGGTTGAAAGTTATAAGTTAAAAGATCTTTTCTTTCTGTTGGTATTCTTGATTTGATTAATTGTGGTATGTCTTCAAAGTTGTCTAAATAGTTAAATCGTAAAAGCGTGATATTATTTTCAGCACAGAGCTTTGTCTTTAATTCATCTCGCTTCTTTAATTCTTCTAAATCTTGAGTGTTATTAGCTGACCGAAACCTTTGTGGCTTGAAGTGTTGTTCACCATCAAATTCGAAGGCTAGCTTTAAGGCTTCATTGTATCCATCAAGTTCAAGGGGCTTACCTTTATTGGCAATCAGAAATGATGGTCGTGTATTAGGGAAAGTGTCATCAAATATAGCCTCGAAGGCAATTCGAATTCTTTTCTCTGAGTAAGTTAATTTACACTCTGGACACCAAGATTTCATGCCAGAAATAACATGACGTGGTGATGCTAAAAATTGATGCCCTGCCTCACATTCCCAAAGTAGTTTTTCTCTCCTACCAAATATGTAAGCATCTGAAATTAATTTACCACCTCGAGAGACAGCGACTTCTTTACATAACTGAAGCCTTTTATTTGCTTTGTCTCTCTTGTTGCAAACAGTACACCAGCCATTTTGATTGCGAACTCTATGAGGTGTAAGTTTAAACCTATGACCTTCACTACATTCCCACTCAAGTTTTGCTCTACTACCTAGATAAATTGGAGAAAGACATTTGCCTCCTTTGTTAGCCGCGACAGTTTGCATGTCTTCAATGTATAAAGTTTGTTTGTATTGGTTCATTAGCTTACGAGGTTTCTTATAGTCTCAATCCTACACACTTCTTAATATAAGTGAAGCATGTCAAACAGCATCAAGGGAACCCATATAATCATACTGCAACTAATTAGATCGCGCTGGTTTCCACATAAGTCTCCAAGATAAAGAATTAGTTCTTTGGTTTTCTATTTATAATTAAATTATCTTTTAAAAAGTGTTTTCATATCTGCTTTTTTTGCCCATCTGTATAGCTTTTTAGCAGCATCTAGTCTGCCATCTATCAAAGAATCCGTCTCTCTGTAGCCACTTGGCCAATTTGAATACTGAACTAAAAGAATAGAACCTGCAGTTAACTCACTTTGCAAACGTTTGGTGGAGGGCCGTTCAATGCACCCATTTTCATCAGTGTAAAAGGGTTTGTTCTTATCTATTCGTATAGCGGCTGTTTTGCCTGGATAATCGTGCCCGATTACGCATGATCTTATTATGTTTTCATTT
>Ga0228666_1000938_pt1 | contig 13850 bp, 9 predicted proteins | sample 80DmetaG_FD_182702 | JGI IMG/M metagenome (GOLD analysis project Ga0228666, IMG submission 182702) | Seawater microbial communities from Monterey Bay, California, United States - 80D | ecosystem: Environmental > Aquatic > Marine > Coastal | place: USA: California | collected 2016-10-11 | reverse complement strand
AATAGCATCAGTTGCCACTAAAAAATCAACATCGCCTGATTGATAAAGTTCTACTTGAGCATTTCTTGTCTTTGGGCTCAATGAACCCATCACAATCGCTGCTCCACCTTTTTGTCTTCTTATTAATTCTGCTATTGCATAAACTTCTTCTGCTGAAAAAGCTATTATTGCTGTTTTTCTATTTATTCTTGAAATTTTTTTATGACCTGCGTATGTTAATTTTGATAATCTTTCCCTATTTATAAACTCAATATCACCGTCTAATTTTGAAATTATATTCTTAATAGTACTTGAGCCCATAAGCATGGTGAGTTTTTCACCCCTTATGTTTAAAAGTCTATCTGTAAAAATATGACCTCTTTCATGATCTGCACACATTTGAATTTCATCAACACCAACAAAATCTAAATGTTTATCAATTGGCATAGACTCAACAGTACACACGAAGTATTTAGCATTGGTTGGAATAATTTTTTCCTCACCTGTTATTAAGGCAACTTTATCTGTACTAATTTTTGTTATTACTTTGTCGTAAACTTCTCTAGCTAACAATCTTAAAGGAAAACCTATCATACCTGACTCAAATGAAAGCATTGTCTCTATAGCAAGGTGGGTTTTGCCAGTATTTGTAGGTCCGAGGACAGCAGTAATTTTGTATTTTGTCATTTCTACCTTTGGTGTACTTTTTTTTTTACCTACCAGATATTGTTGGTGCTAAAGAACAAAAATAGACTAAAACATGACCGAATCGGAAGGTAAAAAGTTCTCATTTTGCTATTAACTTTTCTTAGATTAGCATAATTAAGATTAATTCTATAATAGTAATTTTACAAAATAATAATGCTTAAAAATTTAGTTAAAGGTTTAAAACCTTCATCAACTTTACTGATTAACGAAACTTCTCGAAGATTGGAAGAGCAAGGAAAAAAAATATATAAATTTGGTTTTGGACAATCTCCATTTAAAGTTCCTGAAGACGTAGTGAAAGAGCTTAAAGATAATGCACACCAAAATAAATATTTGCCAATGCAAGGTCTTTCAGAATTAAGAAATGCAGTCGCAAATCATACATCAAAAAAAAAGAGTTATGACTATAAATCTGAAAATGTGATTATTGGACCTGGCTCGAAAGAATTAATGTTTTTATTACATGTTATATTTGACGGTGAAATTATCTTACCTGCACCTAGTTGGGTTTCATATGCTCCCCAAGCAATATTAGGAAGGAATAAAATACAAATACTACAAACCAAAAGAGAAAATAATTGGTTTCCAACAGCTTTAGAAATTGAAGAAATTATCTTAAAAGATAAAAATAAAAATTATTTATTATTCTTAAATTCACCAAACAATCCATCTGGTCAAATTTGTGAAAACTTAAAGGAAATAGCAAATATTGCTGAAAAGTATAATCTAATTATTTTGTCAGATGAAATATATTCAGAGTTAAGTTTTAAAGATAATTATAAATCTATATCTAATTTTTGTCCTGAAAAAACAATTATTAGCACTGGATTAAGTAAATGGTGTGGAGCTGGAGGATGGAGATTGGGTTATTTTTTAGTACCAGACTCATTAATTGAAATTAAGGATATGATTAATGTGTTAGCAAGTGAAACTTTTTCTGCTGTTAGTGCACCTATTCAATATGCAGCAATAAAAGCGTATGAAAATGATCATTCAAACTATATCAATAAATCTAGAAATATATTATGTGCAGTTGGTAATTATGTTTATGAAAACTTAAAATCAAATAAAATTTTAATTAATAAACCTCAAGGAGGATTTTATTTAATGCCAGAGTTTTTAAATAAAAAATTTAATTCATCATCAGAAATGTGTGACAGTATACTGAATGATACAGGTGTTGCTCTGCTACCAGGAACTGATTTTGGCTTTAATCCAAGCCAAATGTTAGCAAGATTAAGCTTCACTGATTTTGATGGCCAAGAATTTATGAGCAAAATTGAAGATAATCAAAAAATTGATAATGATCTTATTGCAAACTTTGCGCCTAAAATTATAGAAGGTGTTGATAAGTTAAAAAAATGGTCTGAATCCATATAAAATCTCACTATACATACCCAATTAATAACTGTTAATATTAACATATATAAATAACGTATAGAGGGAGAAAAAATGAAAAAAATAATTACATCTCTATCAAGTGCTTTACTGATATTAGCTGCATCTTTGTCTTTAACAGGTGTTGCAAAATCAGCAGAGTTCTTCACGATAGGAACAGGTGGACCTACTGGAGTATATTTCCAAACAGGTAACGCTATTTGCAAAATGTTACACAAATCAGCAATCAGTGCTGAGCATGGAAGAAAAAAAGGTTCTGCCAAAGCATATAGATGCACAGCACCGTCAACTGGTGGATCAAACTATAATATTGGTCAAATTGCAGCTGAAGAATTTCAATTTGGTGTTGCACAATCTGACTGGCAATATCATGCAGTTAATGGAACTAGCAAATGGAAAGGAAAACAGTTTAGTGGATTAAGAGCTGTATTTTCAGTACATAATGAACCCTTTCAAATCTGGGCAAGAAAAAAAGCAAAAATTAAAGATTTTGCTGGTTTAAAAGGAAAAGTAGTAAACATTGGTAACCCTGGCTCAGGTCAAAGAGGAACCATGGAAGAACTTATGAAAGCAATGGGTGTAGATAATAGTTATTTTAAATCTACTACTGAACTTACTTCATCAGAGCAAGTAAAGGCTTTGTGTGATGGTAAAATTGATGCTTTTGGATATTCAGTTGGTTTTCCTAATGGAGCCATGGAACAAGCTGCCACTTGTGCTGCTAAAGCCTCACCAATCAACTTAACAGGACCTGAAGTTCAAGGTTTAATAGATGGTGCTGATTATTATGCACAAGCTGTAATTCCCAAAGGTACTTATACAAAACAGAAAAAAGATGCGACTACATTTGGTGTAAAAGCTACTGTAGTAACAAGTGCATATGTTTCTGACGATTTAGTATATCAAGTAGTAAAAGCTGTTTTTGAAAATTTTGATGATTTTAAAAAACAACATCCTGCTTTTGGATTTTTGGAAAAGAAAAACATGATTAAAGATGGTTTATCTGCGCCGCTACATCCAGGTGCTATTAAATACTACAAAGAAGCTGGATTAATGTAATCCAATATATTAATTAGATTAAAAGGCCTGATTTTAAATCGGGCCTTTTTTTTATAATAAGGTATCATCTCTTCTATGAGTCAGAGCATTAATAAAGAAGTTAAAGATAAAATTAATGAGGATTTGTCTCCCACAAAAAATCTTACAGGTCTACACTTAAAGATTGTTGCATCAATCGCAATTATTTGGTCGTTATTTCAGCTTTGGTACGCATCTCCATTTCCTTTTATCTTTAATTTTGGAATGTTTAAAGGATTACCAGCTAGAGCAATTCATCTAGGTTTTGCATTAACTTTAGTATTTTTAATTTATCCAATCTCTAAAGGAAAAAAAATTTCTATATTTGATATCTTGATTAGTTTTATCGGTGCTTTTTCATGTTTTTATATTTATTTTTTTTATGATCAATTGGTAGATAGAGGTGGAGTTCTCTTAAATATTTTAATAGGAGATAGTTTTGAGCTGCCAATAGAATTAATTATAGGAAGTCTCGGTATTCTAATTTTGCTTGAAGCTACAAGAAGAGCAATAGGTCTGCCATTAGTAATTATCGCTATTTGTTTTTTATTATTTTCATATTTTGGAAGATATGCACCAGAAATAATTTCCCATGGTGGACTTTCACTTAATAGACTGGTTGGTTTTCAATGGTTGGATCAAGAGGCCATATTTGGAATTCCAATAGGAGTTTCTGTCGATTTTATTTTTTTATTTGTATTATTTGGTGCACTTTTAGAAACAGCAGGTGGTGGAAAATATTTTTTAGATTTAGCTTTTGCGATGGTTGGCAAAATGAGAGGAGGACCAGCAAAAGCCGCAATTCTTGGTTCAGGAATGACTGGTTTAATTTCAGGATCTTCAATTGCAAACACTGTTACGACAGGAACGTTTACTATTCCAATTATGAAAAAAACTGGATTTTCAAAGGAAAAAGCAGGAGCAATAGAAGTTTCATCTTCTGTTAATGGTCAGATTATGCCACCAGTTATGGGTGCTGCAGCGTTTGTTATGGCAAGCTTTATAGGAGTTACATACTTTGAAGTTGTAAAGCATGCTTTTTTGCCAGCAATAATCTCTTACATCGCACTTTTTTACATATCTCATCTTGAAGCTCTAAAATTAAACCTCAAAGGAATGGATGATGCTGATGTTCCAAACTTAAAAAGAACATTTTTATCAGGACTTCATTTTTTAATTCCGATTTTTGTATTAATTTATATGTTAGTTTTCTTAAGGTTTACCGCATCTTATTCTATCTTTTATGCAACCGTTTCTTTGATTTTAGTTAATTTAACTTACTTACTTATCAAAAATTCATTTTCTAAAGAGGCTCTCAAAATATGGTTTAATCAAACTATTGTTGGATTTGAAAAAGGTGCTTTAAACATGGTTGGAGTTGGAATTGCCATAGCAACAGCTGGAATAATAGTTGGCGCCGTTGGGTCAACGGGATTAAGTACAAATTTAATAATAGTTATAGAGTCTATTGCCAAAGATAATGTCACAATATTATTATTTTTGACAATAATATTATGCTTGTTATTAGGAATGGGGTTGCCAACTACCGCAAATTACGTAGTTGTTGCATCATTAATGGCAACGGTTTTGGTAGATGTTGGTAATGCCTCGGGATTTATTTTTCCATTGATAGCAGTTCATTTATTTGTTTTTTACTTTGGATTAATGGCTGATGTCACACCACCGGTTGGGCTTGCTTCATATGCAGCAGCAGCTATTTCGGGAGGTGATCCGCTTAAAACAGGACTACAAGCTTTTTGGTATAGTTTAAGAACAGGTATTCTTCCAATTGTTTTTTTATTCAACCATGAACTACTTTTAATTGGGATTGAAAATATTTGGCATGCATTAGTTGTAATAATAACTTCTTTATCAGGAATATTGGTGTTTACATCAGCAACTCAAGGTTGGTTTATCAATAAATTAAAATGGTATGAGATTATTATTTTTTTGATAATATCTATTTCATTACTCTCTCCTGAGTTTGTTCTTAATAAATTTTATCCAAAATATAATTACCAAGATATTAGTAAAATTAATTTAGTTGTTTTAGATCCAAAAAAAGAAGTACGTTTTAAAATCACCAGACCTAGCCCCTATGGCGAAAGGTATAAGTTATTTGTGATTGATAGAAAAACTTTTGAAGAAGAGTATGACCTAGAAGATTATGGAATTAGTCTAGTAAAAGAAAAAAATAAGATTGTTGTTGATAATTTAAAATGGAATGGACTAGCCAAGAAAAGTGGCTTTGAAATGGGAGATTATATTAGTGAATTAAAGGTAGAAAATTCAAATAGACCTAACAAAATCGTTGTTTATCCAATTGCAATTTTATTGTTATTAATTTTTGGTTATTTGAATTATAGAAGAAAAGAATAATTAACCACCAGGCCCTAAATTTGAGGGTTTAACCTTTAAAATTTTCCAGACACCTGAAGCAGAGGTAATAATTTTGTTGTTACATCTCAATTCACAAAATAAAAATATAAGAGTGTTTGTTTTTTTTAATATTTTTGCAAATCCAATAATTTCATCACCTACCTTAGAGGCTCCAATAAATTTCAAATCTAACGAAATAGTAACACATGGTGAATTATCACTAGCTCTATGAGCAGCAGTCCCTGCCCCAGCATCGATTAACGCTGATAAATAACCGCCATGAGTTATGTTGGCAGCATTTAAATGATTTTCACTAATTATTGATTTAAATTCATATTCAGTTTCAGATACCGTTCTAAATAAAACACCTCCATTGTGTTTCATAAATCCAGGTTTAATACTTATTTGCTCAAATTTATTGCTCATAATTTTTTATAATACAAAAGTTAAGATTAATAAAATTATTAAAACAATTATAAAAAAATATATAACTGATTTTTGTAACGAAGCCTTTATAAGCCAATCCAACATTTTAATTTCCTTTTTGGTGGACCGCCCAGAACTCGAATCTGGAATCTCCCGGTTCGTAGCCGAGCGCCTTATCCAATTTGGCCAGCGGTCCTAATTTAATAATTATCTCTATATATCAAAGTTTTTGATGTAATTTAACTTATAAAATATTATGTTGAATAATTAATGAGCAAAAAATTAGATGATGTTGTAATTACATCTGCTTTAAGAACACCAATTGGAACTTACAAAGGTTCTTTAAAAGATTTGAGTGCTGATAAATTAGGTGCACTAGCAATTAAAGAGGCTGTACATAAATCAAATCTGAAATCTGAGGAAATTGATGAAGTAATTATGGGTCACGTTCTAACCTCAGGACTTGGTCAAAACCCAGCAAGACAAGCTTCAATTCATGCTGGTATCCCAGTATCGAAACCAGCACATATTGTAAATCAAGTATGTGGATCAGGTTTAAGATCTATAGTTTCAGGATTTCAGTCAATTAAATTAGAGGCAAATAAGATTATAGTGTCAGGTGGTCAAGAGAATATGTCAAGAGCACCTCACTCATTGTTTTATAGAGAAAATAAAAAATTAGATGAGTCTAAATTAATAGATACAATGATCAATGACGGCTTAACAGACTCCTTTAATTATTATCACATGGGTGTAACAGCAGAAAATGTTGCAGAAAAATTTGAAATTTCTAGAGATGAACAAGATGACTTTGCATTAAATTCCCAAAAAAAAACACAAGATGCCTTAGAAAGAAAAAAGTTTCAAGATGAAATAATTAAATTACAGATAAATAAAGAAAAAGAAAATTTGATTTTTGAAAAAGACGAACATCCCAGAAATAATTTAAACATAAATGACTTAAAAAAATTAAAAACTGTTTTTAAAGAAAATGGAACTGTTACTCCTGGAAATTCCTCAGGTATAAATGATGGTGCAGCTGCAACAGTATTGATGACAAGAAAAAAAGCCGAACATAAATCTATAGAACCATTAGTTAAAATAGTTTCATGGGCATCATGTGGTGTGGAACCATCTTTGATGGGCTTAGGACCCATACCAACAGTTCAAGAGGCCCTAAATAAAGCTGGATGGAATATTGATGATGTTGATTTATTTGAAATAAATGAAGCCTTTGCAGCTCAAAGTATAGCAGTAATAAAAGAACTAAAAATTCCCAAAGAAATAGTTAATGTTAATGGTGGAGCAATTGCCCTAGGCCATCCAATTGGTGCATCAGGAACAAGAATACTTGTTACGTTAATACACGAAATGATAAAGCAAAATAAAAGCAAAGGTTGTGCTGCATTGTGCATTGGAGGTGGTATGGGAATCGCTATGTGTGTTGAGAGAAACTAAATATTCAATTTTTGTACAATTTTTTTACAGAATCTCGTAAAAAAACCAAATAACGTGTCAAAATAAACTTAATTATAATATTAATAGGTATATAAAACACTCTAAAATAATGAGTGAAAAATTACTTGTCCCAGATATTGGAGACTTCGAGGAAGTTGAAGTTATAGAAGTTCTTACAAAACAAGGCGATCAATTAAACATTAATGATCCAGTAATTACGATTGAAAGTGATAAATCAAGCGTTGAAATCCCTTCAACTATAGCCGGAAAGATTGAAAAAGTTGAAGTCAAAGTTGGAGATAAAGTTTCAAAAGGAGATGTCATTTTAAATATTGTTTCTTCAAGAGAAAACAAAAAAGACAATCCAATTCCAAAAGATACTGAAAGTATAATTGAACAAGCAGAAGCAGTTTTGGCAGAGAAAAAAGACGAAGTTAAAGTTGTTCAGCAACCAACTCAAAGGAAAGAACAATCAACTATTCAGGTAACCAACGGTAAAGATACAGATCCTTTAGAAACACTAGATTGGCTGGAGTCTTTATCAGCTGTTATCTCAAAAGATGGGAATCAAAGAGCTCATTTTTTAATTAAAGAATTAATCAATAAAGCTTATCGTGAGGGTGCAAATATTCCTTATACTCAAAATACCCCTTATATAAATACGATTCCTCCTGAAGCAGAAGTTAAATCAAATGGAGATCAAAATATTGAGAGAAGAATTAGATCTTTGATTAGATGGAATGCAGCTGCAATGGTAGTTAGAGCAAATAAAAAATTTCCAGAACTAGGTGGACATATAGGTACATTTGCTTCTGCTGCAACTCTATACGATGTTGGTATGAATCATTTTTGGCGAGCAAAAAATAATAAATTTGGTGGTGATTTAGTTTATTTTCAAGGCCACAGTGCTCCAGGGATGTATGCTAGAGCATTCTTAGAGGGCAGGTTGAATGAAAAACAATTAGATAGTTTTAGACAAGAAGTAAATCAAGGTGGACTTTCTTCGTATCCACATCCGTGGTTGATGCCTAAGTTTTGGCAATTTCCGACTGTTTCAATGGGCCTAGGTCCTATGCTTGCAATTTATCAGGCAAGATACATGAAATATTTAATTAACAGAGGTCTTATTAAAGATGAGGGTCGAAAAGTTTGGGCATTTTTAGGTGATGGAGAAATGGATGAGCCTGAATCTATGGGCGCTATTGGACTAGCAGCAAGAGAGAAGCTAGATAATTTAATATTTGTAGTGAATTGTAATCTCCAAAGACTTGATGGACCTGTAAGAGGAAATGGAAAAATTATTCAAGAATTAGAAGGTAGTTTCCGTGGAGCAGGCTGGAATGTAATTAAAGTAATTTGGGGTTCATATTGGGACTCACTGATATCAAATGATAAAACAGGTCATTTAATTAAAATTATGAACGAAACAGTTGATGGTGAATACCAAGCAATGAAAGCTAGAGATGGAGCTTATGTAAGAGAAAAGTTTTTTGGTAAATATCCTGAAACACAAGAATTAGTATCAAGCTTATCAGACAAAGATATTTGGAGGTTAAATAGAGGAGGTCATGATCCTCACAAGGTGTATGCAGCATATGATAAGGCTTCAAAAAACCAAGGAAGCCCCACTGTTATTATAGCAAAAACTATCAAGGGATATGGAATGGGTAAGACAGGTGAAAGTGTAAATACAACCCACCAAACAAAAAAATTAGATGTTGATGATTTGTTATACTATAGAGATCGATTTGATGTTCCATTAACAGATGAGCAAGTTAGAAATATAGAATATTTCAAACCTGATGAAAAATCTCCTGAAATTAAATATTTAAAAGAAAGAAGATTAAATTTAGGTGGCTATTTACCTGAAAGAACAACTTATGCAAAACCAATTAAAGCACCATCAAAAGATATTTTTGATTTTATGAAAGTTTCAACTGGTGAAAAAGAGATGTCAACAACCATGGCAATGGTTAGGATGTTTACAAATTTGTTAAGAGACAAAAATATTTCACCTAGGTTAGTTCCAATAATTCCTGATGAAGCAAGAACATTTGGAATGGAAGGCTTTTTTCAAAAAATTGGAATATATGCCCATGAGGGTCAGAAATATGAGCCTGAAGATTCTGCACAATTAAGTTCTTACCGTGAAGATAAAAGTGGTCAAGTGTTAGAAGAAGGAATTAATGAAGCTGGTGCAATGTCATCTTGGATTGCGGCTGCTACAGCATATACAAATCATGATATAGAGATGATTCCTATTTATATTTTTTATTCTATGTTTGGTTTTCAAAGAATTGGTGATCTTGCATGGGCAGCAGGAGATAGTCAAGCAAGAGGTTTTTTAATAGGAGCTACAGCAGGACGAACCACTTTAGCAGGAGAAGGGCTACAACACCAAGATGGACATAGCCACTTAATAGCATCGACTATACCTAATTGTGTAACTTATGATCCAACTTTTCATTACGAGCTAGCTGTTATTTTTAGAGAGGGCCTAAGAAGAATGCATGAAAAAAAAGAAAATGTCTTTTACTATATTACTACGATGAACGAAAACTATACTCATCCTGAAATGCCAAAAGATATTAATTGTGAAGAGGGTATTCTTAAAGGGATGTATAAGATTAAAGAATTTAATAAGTTTAAGAAGACAAAAATTCAGCTGTTAGGATCAGGTACTATCCTTCGAGAAATGTTGGCAGCAGCAGAAGTTCTTCAAAATGAATATCAAATTGATAGTGAAATTTGGAGCGTTACAAGTTTTAACGAGTTAAGAAAAGAAGGAATGGAAGTTGAAAGATACAATCTTTTAAACCCAGATAAAGAACAAAAAACTTCATTTGTTGAAAAATGTTTAGGTAAATCTGAAGGCCCAATATTGGCTGCATCAGATTATATGAGAATGAATTCAGATCAAATAAGACCTTATACCAATAAAAGTTTTTACTCTTTAGGAACAGATGGTTTTGGTAGAAGTGATACTAGAAAAAATTTAAGGAAGTTCTTTGAGGTAGATAAAGAACATTTAGTTGCTTATAGTTTGAGTGTTTTAGCAAAAGAGCAGTTAATAGCTTCAAAACATGCAAAAGAAGCAATAAAGAAATATAATATTGATGGTGAAAAACCAATGCCCACTAAATTATAATGTCAGAAACTGAGATTAAAGTACCAAATATTGGAGATTTCAAAGATGTTGAGGTAATAGAAGTTTTGGTTTCTGAAGGTCAAACACTTCAAAAAAATGATCCAGTGATAACAATCGAAAGTGATAAATCCAGTGTAGAAATTCCATCAAACTTTGAGGGTAAAATTAAGTCTTTAATAACAAAAGTAGGAGATAAAGTTTCAGAAGGCGATTTAATACTGATTATAGAAGGTAAATCAGAAACAGAAAAAAGAGACGAAGAAAAACCAAATACTGAAAAAGAGTTTAAAAAAATTAAAGTTATAAAACCAGAAATAGAAGAAACTTCTATTAAACAAGTTAAATCTTCATCCCAAGAGGTACCATCTGCAAGCCCAAAAGCCAGAAAATTTGCTAGGGAACTCGGAGTAGATATTGCTCAAGTTGAGGGAACTGAAAAAGATGGAAGAGTTATAGAGGATGATATCAAAAAATTTGTTTTATCTAAGCCAAAAATTATTAATGAAACTAAAGATGATAAGAAAAATAAAATTACAAATGAATTTGAACATTCAGATTTCGGAGAAATTGAAATTAAAGATATTCCAAGAGTAAAAAAATTATCCTCAAATTATTTAATTAATTCATGGACAACAATACCTCATGTTACAAACCATGATGAAGCAGATGTAACAGAAATGGAAAACTTTAGAAGTTCTCTGACTGATATTTACACAGGGGAAAAGATTAAAATTACCCCTTTAGCATTTATAATTAAAGCATTAGTTGCGTCTTTAAAAAAATTTCCAAGTTTTAATTCTTCTATAGATGAAATTAAAAATGGAAAAATGATATTAAAAAAATATTTTCATATTGGAATTGCTGTTGATACACCTAATGGGTTAATGGTTCCTAAAATTAGAAATGCTAATAATAAAAAAATTTCACTACTTAGTAAAGAATTGAAAGAAGTAAGCGAACTTTGTAGAAATCTAAAAATTGATAAAAAGGAATTATTTGGTGGTTCTATGACTATCACTAGTTTAGGTGGAATAGGAGGATCATTTTTTACTCCAATTATAAATTTTCCAGAAGTTGCAATTTTAGGAATAGGCAAATCACAGAAAAAACAAATATTCATTAATGGAAAATTTCAAACAAGAACAATGTTACCTATATCTTTGTCCTATGATCATAGAATTATTGATGGAGCAGAAGCCGCAAGATTTAATAATGATCTTAAAGAAAATCTAGGTAAAAATTTTGCTTATAAGTTAGCTGTTTAATATAAGTTATGTCAAAAACTATCTCTTTACTAAGTGCTTTGCTGTGTACTTTTATTTGGGGCACAACTTTTATTGCTCAAGATACTGGTATGGACAACATAGGTCCATTCACATTTAATGCTGTAAGATTTTTCATAGGGTTTTTGGCTATCACACCCTTAGTTTTGTTATTTGAAATAAAAAAGTTTAAATCAGAGTTTAAATCGGACACTAAAACTTTCATTCATCTTTCGTTTTTAATTGGATTATCTTTATTTTTAGGCTCAGCATTACAACAAGTCGCTCTTTTATATACAGATGTTGCGAATGCTGCTTTTTTTACGATTTTTTATGTTCCACTCGTACCAATTATAATTTTTTTGTTTAATCGAACAGCAATTCATTGGAGTGTTTGGCCATCTGTAGTTTTGTGTTTAATTGGAGGGTATTTATTAACAAATTTTTATGATGCAACAGTAAGGCTTGGGGACAGTTTAGTAATTCTTGGGGCTTTATTTTGGAGCACTCATATAATTTTTACAGGAATAATTGTAAAAAAATATGATCTTCCCCTAACACTTGGTGCGTTACAAACCTTAATTGTCGCTTTATTTTCTTTTGTAATAGCACTTATTTTTGAAGAATTTATTTATATTGAAATTATGAAGGAAATAAATTCTATTTTGTATGCTGGTATTTTATCTGGAGGGTTTGCTTTTGTATTACAAATTTATGCTCAAAAAAGTATAACCCCTGCTCCTGCAGCAATAATTTTTTCATTAGAGGGAGTATTTGCAACTATCGCGGCATGGTATATCTTAAATCAGATTTTAGATATTAATAATTTACTTGGATGCCTATTTATTTTATTTGGTGTTTTATTATCTCAATTGTTACCATTGGTAAAAAAAAATATTCTTAATAAATTATAATAAATAAAATTATTGCTATTAATATTCTATAAATAACAAATGCATTCATTGAAAATTTATTTATATAAATTAGAAAAAACTTTACTGTCATAAATGAAAAAATAAATGATGCAACAATTGCAATTATTACTAAATAATTAAATTCAATTGATTGGGAAAACACATCTTTTAATCCTAAAAAACTTGCACCTCCTAAAGCTGGAATAGATAGTAAAAATGATATTTTGCTCGAGTCTAATCTGTTAAATTTTAATATTCTTGCAGCTGTAATAGTTATACCTGCCCTACTCACACCTGGTACCAATGAAAGAATCTGGAATAAACTTATAAACATAATCGACTGAAGATTTAAATTTGAAGAAATTTTTTTATTAAAGTTACTTTTATCTGCAATATATAATACAATTCCAAAAATTAGAGTTGTCCAAGCTATTATCTTAATATTTCTGAGTTCATAAATAATGCCAGTTGAATACAACACGTATCCAACAACTATCAATGGTATTGATCCAATAATAATAAGGCTTAAAAGTCTTTTATTGTTTTTAATATCCAATAAGTCCGTTTTAAAAAAATAGACAATTGCAAACAAGGAACCTAGATGAAGACTTATATCTATTAATAATGAACTTGATTTAAATTCATATAAACTTGAAACTAAAATTAGGTGTGCCGATGAACTTATTGGCAAAAACTCTGATATACCTTGAATAGCCGAAAGTATTAAAACTTCTATAATGTTCTGTAACATTTTATCTAACTAGCTTAAAAAATATTTATTTAAAACAATTCGATTTAAGCATATTAGCTATGCAATTTATAAAAATGCCACAATTATCAAACCTATAATACTAAATAAGGTCATAATAACTGACCTATTTTTAGCTTTATTTAATAAAAGTAAGATATAATTTGCGATATATAATAAAAATTATGACTGATAAAATGCTTAAATTTGTAAAAATAGGTCAACAAACTCCACCTAAAAGAGAGATAAATGTTAGAAAAAAAGATTTTAATGAGATTTATGATGAATTTATCAGTGAAAAAGCAAGAGAGCAATCTAGTAGATGTTCCCAGTGTGGCGTTCCTTTTTGCCAG